>Ga0070741_10000212_pt1 | contig 221227 bp, 195 predicted proteins | sample Coa_R1_4_FD_66440 | JGI IMG/M metagenome (GOLD analysis project Ga0070741, IMG submission 66440) | Surface soil microbial communities from Centralia Pennsylvania, which are recovering from an underground coalmine fire - Coalmine... | ecosystem: Environmental > Terrestrial > Soil >...
CAGGATCGCGACGATCTGCGTCTCGGTGAAGCGGGTCTTCCGCATGGGCGGGCTCCTTCGGCCCTTCGGCCGGCGGAACCCACAGTCTCAGCTGGCCCGGATTACCGGGGCGACGTCAGACCCGACACCCAATAGTCACGGTCGACTTGAAACGTTGAGGCGAAAAAGTGCATGCGGACTACGCCACGGCGAGCCGCATCGGCGCGGTCGACCGCCCTCGTCGTACTTGGCGACGACGCCACGACGCGGTCAGGAGAACACGTGAAGCGCTCTTATCGCTCGAACGCGCTCTGACGAAAATGTAGTGTTCGTGCCGCATGAGGATCAGATTAGCTGCGCGACGAGCCGCGCGACTTGTCGTCTCGTGCCTGCGTAATTGCTAGAGTCATCAAGGGTGATTGTGCGTCGAAGTCCATTTGCGAATCGAGTGAACGAGATCGCTCAAAACGAGTTACGCGGCCAGAAGGCTCCAAGGAGCGCCAGCCGAACGTCGCGCTTCGATCCGCTGCGAGGTGTGACGGTTCAGTAGGGCGTCGACTTGTCGGCTCCGGTATTCGCGCATCTCCGCTGGCGGTACTCATTTCCGAAAACCGGAGGAGCGAAGTGAATCGGAGACACCTACTGATCGCGGCGGGAGCCACGGTCCTGAGCGGGTGCTCGGGTGGCTCGATGGGATCGGTTCTTGGCCTTCAGCGTCGCACGCCGGAGGTATTGTGCTCAACCGCCTGCGCGGGCGGCGGCTCTACCACGTATTCCTCGACGGGCGGCGTCGATCCAAAGGCGTGGTCGCAGTTTTCTCAGTATACCGGTGCAAACAAGTATTCCGTCGGGTGGTCGAGCGCTTGCAGTCTCGCACATGGGGGGAACGACTCGAGCGGAGCGCTTATCTATACCGCGAGCTGGACCGCTTCGCAGACGAGTTCGGAGATCTCGTTCAACCACACCGTCAACGGCGCATCAAATTCATACACCGGAAGCGGGAGCATCTCGCCGTCCGTAGCGGCAGACGGTACGATCACAACGTCGTGGGGAACGATGAACTCGCCGGATGGCTCATCGCTCACCACAACGCTGAACGTGGGGGGTACGCCTTGTTCGGTCACCGTCACTCCGACGAGTTCAAACTGGCAGACCATGACGGTTGTGTACAAGAACCTGCTCTCCGGATACGCTTGGACTGTGGCAGTAACGTTGCCAGGCGGCGTAACTGCGAGCAGCAAGGCGCGGTCCGCGCAATCGTACCGGCATCTGGAGCAGAAGCTGTGTTGTTGCGTCTACGCATTCGCGGCGCTTTTCCTCGGCGGCGTGGCGGCAGTTCTGGGGACGATCGCGCTTCCCGAAGTAGTCGCGGGTGCGGCGTACGCCGCCATGATGGGAAACGCCATCAATGGCCTCGCATATGCAAGCGTCGCGGCCGGGTTTATCGACTTCTTCAAGATCGGATGCTCATAACCCGTGACTGAGCCGAGATAAGCGATGCAAGTTTGGCGAATGCGGACTCCGGCCCTCATACTGGTCATCGTCGCGGCGGTACTGGCGCATCGCTGCTTCCCGGTAGCAGCGGACGCTGTAGCGGTCGGAGCCGTATTTGCGATTGGAGTCGTAGCACTACAGAGGCGGCGAAGCCCGGACCGTCAGTAGCGGTCCTCGCACATCGTGCGACGCAGCCCTTCGGGATTCGGGGCTTGCGTCGCACTGGTCGGTGGTCGGTGGACGCGGCGACGGCGCCCGGAAGCATGGCAACTCCGGCGTACACGAGGATTGCTCTTGCGAGCTACGTCGAGCCGACTAGAAATTCGCCAGATGATTCACACGCCGCCTTCCGCCCCGGCGAGCGACCGCTTCGTCGAGAAGTAGGTCCTGATTCGTCGTTACGATCGGCGCAGACGTCAGCGCAGCAATGGCGAAGTGGCTGAAGTTCGGCTGGCATGGATTCCAGCCCAAGAAAGTCGACGATGCGGTTTACTTGCGCGCGATTTCCGTCGCTGTCGTTGATCAGCAGTGAAAACGCTGCCCGATCCGCGATAGTCGCCAAGTGCCATGTTCGAAGCGAGTATTGCAGCGGGATCAACGACGTCGACCGCATCGGCATGCAGTCGTCTCGCGACGGCGGCGCGTATGGCCTCGCCTGCAAGGGGGAAATGCGTGCATGCAAGGACCAGCATGACGCTGCTGCGACGCATGCTCGGTATGGCGGAGTCTACCGCCGATTCCACGCAGACTGCGACCTCCGGCGATCTAGGCCCGAAGTCCTCGATGCACTTTGCAAGCACAGCCGATGAAACGACGAAGGTTTCTGCGGCCTCGACCACTGTATATGCGCCTGATGCCGTAGTCGTCGGAGTGCCGATGACCGCCAGTGGCCTGCCCTGCGCCGCGCGACGGAGGAACGTCACCGTGGGCTGGATGATTTCTATGGCGGGCCCCGTAGGCGATCTGCCACCGTCGATATCGTGTTGCATGCCAGGACGACGTGATCGGCCCGGTCCGCAAGATAGTCGACCAACGCTTGTGCGCGCTGCACGATCCACGGTATGCCTTTCACGTTGAACGGCACGTTACGCCGCTCGCCCAGGTAGATGAGGTCTACGTCGGGTTGCCGCGCAAGAATCTGCGAGACGACCGTGAGACCCCCAAGTCCCGCATCCAGCACGCCAAGGCGCATAACACCCTCTATCTGATGGACCGCTCGACTTGGTTCTGCGTCCTTCGTCGGAACTTCCGCGATTGTTCGCTAGGCCGGGCGGCCGCTACACGGCGGTCGGCCGACTCCGGCATCGCAGAAAAATCGACGCTTGGGGCATCATCGCAGCGAAGCAGAATGTCCTCCGATCGAATGGTCTGACGATTAGGCGAAAGGGGCGGGCATCGAGATGGCGGTCGCACGATCCGCGACCACTGGCGGCCATCGTCACGAGAACGACCGAGGAACAGCCTTTTGAAGGCACCGTGCCGCGGTGCTGGCACGACGAGGGGCCATCTTGAAGCCTCCGGCACGACGAAGAGGGAGACATGGGATTCGACGACATTTTCAAGGGTGAAGCCGACGAGCGGGCACGGCGCGAGCACGAGCGCCGCCAGATGCTCTTGGCGCTGCCGGACCGCGCCGACGAGGCGCGCGACAACGCCCAGGCGGCCGTCGTCAAGGCGCTCTCCACGATTCAGGACCTCGGGCCACCGGGCTTTGCTTCGACCGGGTATCCGCCGCCGCCTCAAGGCGAGGCCGTCAAGCGCGCTTTCGCCGTCACCGTGCGGACCAAGGACGGAAAATATGAGTTTCTTGTGACCGGCGTGCTCGAGTGCCGAATCGAGGACGGCCGGTTCGCGTACGAGCACGAGCCATTGCGACTGCACGCCAGCGGCTTCCAGTTCATGCAGCCGCGGACACGAGCGGGTGAGTTCACCAATATCCGCGCCGGTTCTGACGAGCCGACCTACGAGGTCGAGGCGCTCAGTTTGCAGACCGCACTCGAGGATCTCGTCAGGCAAATGGCCGCCTAAGCGAGGCCTGCAGCGTGCCTGTCAGAATTAATCCGAGCACGCGGCGCTTCAGTTTTGTCTAAACCGAGCAGGCCGAGAACGTCAATAATTGTCGTCCAGAGCCGGCGAGAGCGCGTCGACCGCCGGCGGCGTCGCCGGCGCCGCGTCGGGCGCTTGCGGCGGCGGGACGTCGAACGGGTGCGGCGGAGGCGCGCTTTGCGCGCGCCCGTTGCCGTTCGGCGTCGTGCGGGCCGGGCGCGTGCCGGCCCCTCGTGATGCAGCGCTCATGCCCTGGTCCCCCTTGCCGGCGTGAAAGCGGACGCGCTTCCTTTGGCGGCAGGGCTAGGTAACCTTCGGGTATCTCGGGTCGCTCGGCGGCGGCACGGCTCTAATCCAAGCCGAGAACGATTCTCACCACCGGCTTAGACCTTCCCGTGGCACGCGCGCGTAGCCGGTACAGCCATGTTCACACTCGACCGGCCGGCGACGAACGGCCACGTCTCTACCGTCATTCTCGAGCCCGCGCGCCGTCGCCCGCGCTGGTTGCTCGTCCTCGCGGCGGTGGCGTGCATTCTCGCCATCGTCGCTTCCGTCGTCGTCGTCCGGTCGCGTGCCGGCGCGGTGACGTACACGACGACGCCGGTCACGACCGGCTCGCTGGCGCAGACCGTCACGGCGAGCGGGACGCTGAACCCGCAGAACACGATCGACGTCGGCACGCAGGTCTCGGGGACGATCTCCGAGATCGACGCCGACTTCAACGCGCACGTGAAGAAGGGGCAAGTCCTCGCGAAGCTCGATTCGACGACGTTCCAAGCCGCCGTCGATCAGGCCCAGGCGTCGCTGCAGCAAGCCGAGGCACAGGCCGCGGCGAGCGGCGCGACGGCGAGCGGCGGCCCGTCCGCGGTCGCCGAGGCCGAAGCGCAGGCGCAAAGCGCGGCGGCGAGCGCGCAGGCCGCGCAGGCCAACGCCGCGGCCTCGAAGGCCGCGATCGCGACCGCGCAGACCGGCGTGACGAAGGACCAGGCCGCGCTCGCGCTCGCGCAGCAGACCGTGAACCGCGATCGTCAACTGCTGTCCCAGGGCTACATCGCGCAGGCCCAGATGGACAGCGACCAGTCGAATCTCGTCGCGGCGCAGAGCACCCTCGCGAGCGCCCAAGCCGCTGTGCAGCAGGCCCAAGCGCAGGACGCCGCCTCGGTCGCGCAGATCGCGCAGGCCGCCGCGACGCAGCAGGCGCAACAGGCCGCGACCGGCGTCTCGAGCGCGACCGCGGCGAACCAAGCCGCGACGCACGACGCGAGCGTCGCGCAGATCGCGATCGACCGAGCGCAGCTCGTCACCGCGCAGCAGAACCTCGCGCACACCGTCATCACGTCGCCCGTCGACGGTACCGTGATCGCGCGCGACGTCTCGGTCGGACAGACCGTCGCCGCGTCGCTGCAGACGCCGACGCTCTACGCCATCGCCCAGGACCTCACGAAGATGGAGCTGGACCTCGCCGTCGGCGAGCCGGACATCGGCCGCGTGCAGGCGGGCGATCCGGTCAGCTTCACCGTCCTCGCCTACCCGAACCGCACGTTCACCGGCACGGTGCAGCAGGTGCGCAAGAACCCGACGACGGTCTCGAACGTCGTCACGTACGACACCGTCGTGATCGTCGACAACAAGGACGGCGCACTGATGCCCGGCATGACGGCCGACGCGACGATCCAGGTCGCGCACGTCGACGACGCCACGATCGTCCCGCTCGCCGCGTTCAGCTACACGCCGCCCAGCGGCGCGCTCAAGGGCGCACGCAAGCGGAACGGGACGACCGCGCAGAGCGGCTCCGCGCACGCGTCCGCTGCGAAGACCTCCAGCGCCGCGCGCAGCGCCGGCACGCAGCCGAGCGGCGGCGGATCGCCGTGGGGCAAGACCACGATCGCGAGCAGCGGCGCCGTGACGCCGGGCAGCACCGGACGGATCTTCGTCCTGCAGAACGGCAAGCTGCATCCGGTGCCGGTGAAGGTGGGGCTCGTCGGCGACACGACGGCGTCGGTGACGCCGCTCCGCGGAACGCTCGCCTCCGGCGCGCAGGTCGTCGTCGGCGACAACAGCTCGGCGAAGGGCTCGCATGCGGCGAGCGGCGGAAACCCGCTCACCGGCGGCCAGCACGGCCCCGGCGGCCGCGGCGGCCCGCTCGGAGGTGCGCGATGACACGCACCGATCCGGTCGTCGACGTGCGCGACCTGTGCAAGGTCTACGCGCTCGACGGCAGTGAGGACGTCGTCGCGCTGCGCGGCGTCGACCTCACCATCGACCGCGGCGAGTTCGTCGCCGTGATGGGCCCGTCGGGCTCCGGAAAGTCGACGTTCATGCACATCGTCGGCTTCCTGGACCGGCCGACGTCGGGGACGTACCGGTTCGCCGGCCACGACGTCGCCGGGCTCGACGGAAACGCGCTGGCCGATCTGCGCTCGCGGGCGCTGGGGTTCGTCTTCCAGGCCTACAACCTGCTCCCGCGCACGACGGCGGTCGAGAACGTGGAGCTCCCGATGATCTACGCCGGCGCCCCGGCGGCGCAGCGCCGGCGCGCCGCGCTCGAGGCGCTCGACGCGGTCGGGCTCGCGAAGTACGCGCAGCACCAGCCGAACCAGCTCTCGGGCGGACAGCAGCAGCGCGTCGCGATCGCGCGGTCGATCGTGAACCAGCCGCATCTGATCCTCGCCGACGAGCCGACCGGCGCGCTCGACACCGTCTCGTCGGAAGACGTGATGGCGCTGTTCCGCCGGCTCAACGAAGAGCGCGGGATGACCGTGATGCTCGTGACGCACGAGCCCGACGTCGCCGCGCACGCCAAGCGTCTCGTCACGTTCCGCGACGGACGCATCGTCTCCGACGCGCCGACGGCGCGGGAGAAAGTCGAAGTTCCCGCATGATCTCGCTCGCGCAAACCATCCGCCTCGCGCTCACCGCGCTGATCCGCAACAAATCGCGCTCGCTGCTCACGATGCTCGGCGTCGTGATCGGCGTCGCGGCCGTGATCGTCACCGTGGCGATCGGAACCGGGGCGAAGAGCTCGGTCGCCGATCAGATCAACGGTCTCGGCTCGAACCTCATCGTCGTCATCCCGGGCAGCGTCTCGACGACCGGCGCGAAGACCGGCACCGGCGGCGCCTCCACGCTCACCGCCGGCGACGGGCTCGCGATCGCGAAGCTGCCCGGCGTCGCGGCGGTCTCGCCGTCCGTGACCGTGCGCGCGCAGGTCGTCGCCGGCGAACAGAACTGGCAGACCACGATCGGCGGCGTCGCGCCGAGCTACACCTTCGTGCGCAGCTGGCCGGTCGCGCAGGGCCGGTTCTTCACGCAGACCGAGACCGACGACACCGCGAAGGTCGCCGTGCTCGGGCAGACCGTCGTGCAGCAGCTCTTTCCGGGCGGCGCGAGCCCCGTCGGCCAGACGGTCCTCATCAAGAACGTGCCCTTCACCGTGATCGGGACGCTCACCGCGAAAGGCCAGAGCGGCGGAGGTCAGGATCAGGACGACACGGTGCTGATCCCGTACACCTCGGCGCTCCAGCGCCTCACCGGCGGGACGACCGTCGGCAGCCTCATGGTCTCGGCGGCGAGCGCGCAGACGATCGACGCCACGCAGAACGAGATCACGGCGCTGCTCGAGCAGCGGCACGGCATCGTCGCCGGCCAGCCGGACGACTTCTCGGTCCGTAACCTCCAGGACATCGCGCAGGCTGCCTCGGCGACGGCGTCGATCCTCGGGCTGCTGCTCGCGGCGGTCGCGGCCGTCTCGCTGGTGGTCGGCGGGATCGGGATCATGAACATCATGCTGGTCTCGGTCACCGAGCGCACGCGGGAGATCGGGCTGCGGGTCGCGCTCGGCGCCCGCGCCGCGGCGATCCTGCGGCAGTTCCTCATCGAAGCCGTCGTGCTCTCGACGGGCGGCGGAGCGATCGGGGTGGCGCTCGGCGTCGTCGGCGCGACCGCGATCGCCGTGCTCGCGCACTGGCCGGCGAGCGTGCCGCTGGTCGCCGTGGTGCTCTCGCTGGCGTTCAGTGCCGCGGTGGGCGTGTTCTTCGGCTACTGGCCGGCGCGCAAGGCGGCCGCCCTCGACCCGATCCGCGCGCTGCGCTTCGAGTAGCGGCGGCAGAGCGGTGGCCGGCGTCGCGTGACGCCGGTCACTGCTCGTTCCGACGACCCGTTATCCCGTTAAGTCCGGTTCCCCGGCGCCGATAAAGACTGTAGACCTCTCACGGACACGTCCGTCCACGGCGCCGCTCGGCGACGTTGACGGTGGTCCCGGAAGCGCCTGGTTCGTGAAAGGTTCCGAGCACAACGACGTCCGCTGTTCGCAGCGGCGCTCGCGTTCGCAAATTCTTTCCACGAGAGAACCGGACAATGATCGCTATCGGTGCCGTCATGGCGACCGTTCTTACCCTTGCGCCCATGCCGATGGTCAGCGCCTCCAACTCGGTGGAGCAGACCGTCTCGATCGCCTACGTCAACCCGCACTTCCCGACGGTGAACGTCCGTCAGGCCGACGCGCTGACCGGCGACCTCAACGCCGAGCGCGCCCGCTACGGGTTGCAGCCGCTCCAGCGTGACGCCTCGCTCGACCGCATCGCCTACGCGAAGGCCGTCGACATGGCGGCGCGGGGCTACTTCGGACACACCGATCCGGACGGGATCACGTTCTACGATCGCATGCGCGAGTACAAGTGGCCGACGGATTACGTCGCGGAGAACATCGCGTTCGACCGCAGCGAACCGGCCGCGAACACCGCGTTCAACACGAGCCCGCCGCACCACCAGAACATCGTCGACCCCAACGAGCGCAAAGTCGGGATCGCCGTGGTGACCGTCGGCGACGGCGAGACGTTCTACGTCGAAGACTTCTCGGGGCAGTGATCGAGCGCTCCGGCGAGCGCACCGCAACGAGTGAGACGACGGGTCAGGCGAACCAGAAGTTCGCCTGACCCGTTCCTATTGCCGCCTCGTAGCGGCCGAACTGCTCGCCCCGCGCGCGCCATGACGGGCCGCCGTGCGCACCCGCGAGCAAGAGGTAGTGCGCGAAGCGACCCTCGGGCGAGCACGCTCGGCGAAAGTCTTCGGCGTGCGCGATCACCTCGGCGTGGTCGCCGTCGCGCCACCACGCCATGATCCGCTCGTCCCAGTCGCGCAGCGCCGGGTCGCTGATGTCGGACGGATCGGCGCTCGCGCGCTGACGAATCGTCGCCAGCGGCCAGAAGCGATGCGACATCCCGCCCGACGCGATCAGCAGCACGCGCCGTCCCGTGCGCTGCGCGGCCGCGGCGATCGCTTCGCCGAACCGAAGATTCGGCTCGACCTCGGCCGTGTCGAGGACGCTGATCGGCAGCACGCGCTTCTTCACCGGCCCGGGATTGTAGTAGTGCATCGGGTTCAGCGTGCCGTAGTGCACCGGCAGCCCGCGGTGCGCGGCGGCTTCGGCCGGGACGCCGCGGGCCTTCGATTCGTCCGCGATCGCTTCCGCCAGCTCGGGATCGCCGGGATAGTCGTAGGCGTACTCGTGGATCATCCACGGGATCTCGTCCGACGTGTAGATTCCTTCGTGGCGTTCGTGCGCGTTGAGGATGAACTCCAGCGTCGAGTGCCAGTGCGTGTCGACGATGACGAACGTGTCGAAGTCGAGCGGCGCGATCCGATCGCGGCGAATCTCTTCGAGCGCATCGTAGAACGTCGTGACGTTCCGCCCCATGTACGCGCGGCGCGCCTCGGGGTCGAGGATCATCAGGCGCGGAACGTGGGTCGAGAAGAGGCCGGCGGCGATCATTCCGCGAGCACGCCCGTTACGGCGTGCGGGCTTCGGTCGCGGCCGCTTCGGTGGCGGTCGCTTCGCTCGCCGCCGCTTCGGCCGCGGCAACGCCCGCTTCGGCCGTGTGCGCGGCGGTCCAGCCGTCGGGGCCTTTGTAGCGCATCGGCGGCAAGTTCGGGATCTTCGCGCGGAACAGCAGGTACTGGCGGAAGCCGTCGAGCTCGAACCGGCGCTTGTCGGCGATCATCCCCGCGTCGTACAGCGACTGCGCGATCGCGGAGTCGCGGCCCAGCTTGCGGATCGTGATCGGCAGCAGCCGCTCCTCCAGGTCGAGGATGCGGAACACGGCCTCTTCGGGATCGGGCGCCGTTTCGATCGCCTCGCGCACGACGCGCAGCCCGGTGCCGATGTGGCGCACCTCGTCGTGCATCACGTAGTCGTACGTGACCGCGGTCGCGAGATCGCCGTAGCGGCGCGCGAGATCGGAGATGGAGTTGAAGAGGACGTGCGCCGAGTACGCTTCGAGCGTGCAGACCTGGCCGTACACGATCTCCACGAACGTCGGCAGCCCGTTGACGAAACGGAACAGCTCCGTCTGCTCGTAGGGGACGTCGAGCGAGTCGGCGAGATCGAGGTCGCGGATGCGCCGCCATTCGATCTGCGTGTGGCGCACTTCGTCGAGCGCGTGGGTGGCGTAGAAGTACTGGATCGTCGGGCGATTGGTCTTCGTGATGATCTGCGCGACCTGCGCGGTCGTCTGCGCTTCGCCCCAGCACGTCGTCAGCATGATCGGCTTCATCGCCGCGCGGTACTCGGCGGAAAGCTCGAGGTCGTGCGTCTTGTGCGCGCGGTACTTCTCGAGCAGCGCCTTGGTATCGCGATACTGATGCTCGATGTACTGCTCGTACGACTCGAGCGTCCCGAAGCTCCGCAGCTCCTCGTCCGGAACGTGCTTCGGGATGACCGTGACCGGGCTCATGTACGACATGCTGACCTTACCTGCGTGCGATGTTCACTGGACGACGAACGATGATACGATTCACCGGGAAGGTTCGCCGCCGCGTCCGCGCCGGCTCTTTCAAATTCCATTCTAGTAAGCCAGGCAGACGAGTTTCGGCTCGGTGAAGAAGTCCAAGGACCAGCGTCCTCCTTCGCGGCCCAGGCCGCTCATCCCGACCCCGCCGAACGGCTGGCGCAGGTCGCGCAGGAAGTAGCCGTTGATCCAGCACATGCCGGCGCGGACGCGCTCGGCGAAACGCATCGCGTTGCCGATCGAGGCCGTCCAGATGTAGGACGACAAGCCGAAGCGCGTGGCGTTCGCTCGCGCGACCACCTCGTCGAGCGTCTCGAACCGGAACACCGAGAGCACCGGGCCGAAGACTTCCTCGCGCGCGACCGTCTGCGTCTCGTCGCGCGGCGCGAAGATCGTCGGCGCCAGATAGTTGCCGGCCGAGAGCGCCGGGTCGTCGGGGCGCGCTCCGCGGACGAGCGCCTCGACGCCTTCGGCGTGCGCCTCCGCGACGAACCGCTCGACGCGCTCGCGATGCCGGGCCGTGATCAACGGCCCGAGATCGCTCTCGCGCGAGCGCGGATCGCCGACGCGCAACGCGCGCACGCGCTCGAGGTAGCGCTCGACGAAGCGGTCGTAGATCCCGCTCTGCACGTAGAGCCGTGTCCCGGCCAAACAGACTTGTCCGCTGTGGCGGAACATCGCGAGGACGCTCCCTTCGACGGCGAGCTCGAGGTCGGCGTCGTCGCAGACGACGTTCGCGCTCTTGCCGCCCAGCTCGAGCGTCACTTTCTTCAGCGTTTTCGCCGCCGCGAGATTGATCGAAATGCCCGTCGGCTCGCTGCCGGTGAACGCGACGGCGTCGACGCGCGGATCGGCGACGAGCGGCGCGCCGGCCGTCGGCCCGAAGCCGGTGACGACGTTGACGACGCCGTCCGGGACGCCGGCTTCGGTGCACAGCTCCGCGAGCCGCAGCGTCGAGAGCGGCGTCAGCTCCGAGGGCTTCAGCACGCAGGTGTTCCCCGCGGCGATCGCCGGCGCGATCTTCCAGGTCGCCTGCATCAGCGGCGAGTTCCAGGGCGTGAGCAGCGCGCACACGCCGACCGGCTCTTCGCGCACGATCGAGGCGATCTCGCGCTGCGCACCCAGGAACGGCTTGCGGTCGAAGAACGCGCTCTGTTCGCGCTGCTCGACCGCGCTCGCGAAGAACGCGCAATTGTCGGCGGCGCGCGGGACGTCGCGGTCGGCCGTCTCGCGGAACGGCTTGCCCGCGTCGCGCGACTCGAGCTGCGCCAGCTCTTCGCGGTGGTCGACGAGCAGGGAGGCGAGCGCACGGAGCACCTTCGCGCGCTGCGAGGGTGTCGTGCGCGGCCACGGGCCGTCGTCGAACGCGCGGCGCGCCGCAGCGACGGCGCGGTCGACATCGGCCGGCCCGCCGTCGGCGATCGGCGCGACGACCTCGCCCGTCGCCGGGTCGAGGTCGTCGTAGGTCGCGCCGTCGGCCGCATCCACGCGCGCGCCGTCGATCCAGAGCTGCATCCCGCTCTCTCCACGGCCGCCCGCCCCGGCGCCTGCCGGACCGCGGTGCGCGCCGTTCAGCCGCGGTCCGCGTCGGCCTCCGCGGCTTCGCCGCCCGGTTCGGGCGGCTCGCCGCCGACGACGTCGACGCGCTTCGCGCCGCTCGTCGCGAGCGCCGGCTTCCCGGCCGCCTTCAGCGCCGCGTTCGCGCGCGCGACGTCGTCGCGCTCGAACGCCGCGACGTCGCGCATCACGCTCGCGAGCGCGCCGTCCACGCGCGCCGCGTAGTTGAGCACCGCCGGCGTCGGGGTTCCGGCGCCGAAGTACGCGAGCACGCCGATGTCCTCACGGATGCGGCCGGGCCGCTGGATGAAGTCCTCGTCGTTCGTCTGGTCGGCCGTGAGCTGTCCGCGGAGCGCGAGAGCTTTCTCGCGCACTGCGCCCAGCTGCGCGGCGAGTGCGGGCGCGTCTTTCGCGCGCTGCGCGGCCGACGCGGCGTAGGCGTCGAGACGGTTCAGCGTCGCGTCGATCTCCGAGTATTCGCGCTCGTGCTTTTCGGCGAAAGCGTGCGCCGTCGCGTATTGCGCCGTCGTGTAGTGCAGGCGCGGGTCGGGCTCGACGCGGAAGCGTTGCGTGAAGGTTCGGCCGCCCAGCGCGATGCGCGCGGTGTACGTGCCGGGGACGACGAGGACGCCCGTGCGCGGGCCCATGTACTGCTCGCGTGCCGCGCCGGTCCAGCGGACGGGGCCGTCTTCGTGCAGGTCCCACGTGATGCGGTTGATCCCGACGAAGTTCGTCACGCGCGGGATGTCGTGTCCGTTGACGCGATCGCTCCCGCTGATGTGCCGGATCACGCGCCCGCGCGCGTCGAGGATGTCGATCTCCGGCGGCTTCGCGCCCGGAGTCTTCTGATAGAAGGCGATCGTCGCGCCGGGCGGCGGGTTCTTGCCGCCGTAGCGCGTGTAGAGCCCTTCGTCGTTGGAGTGCAGGGAGTACAGGTACGCGGTGCGCACCGGGAACAGCGCGACGCCGGCGGCTTCCGCGGCCGGCAGCTCCTGCAGCGGCGCGAGGTCGTCGAGGATCCACAGCGCGCGGCCGTGCGTCGCGACGATCAGGTCGTTGAAGCGCGGCTGCACGCGGATGTCGTACGTCGCGACCGTCGGAAGACCGAGCGACGGCTTCGTCCAGTGCGCGCCGTCGTCGTACGACAGCCAGAACGAGTTCTCGAGCCCGAGGTACACCAGGTGCGGGTTGCGGGTGTCCGGACGGATCGAGCGCGCCGGCTGATCGGCGGGAAGTCCGGCCGAGATCGGCCGCCAGTGCGCGCCGTCGTCGTGCGTCACGAACACGTACGGTGCGTCATCGCCGAGCAGGTGCCGGTCGATGACGGCGTACGCCGTCCCGGCCACGAGCGGCGACGGAGCCACCATCTCGGCGCGCCCGTCCGGCTGCACGCCGGGCGGGGTCACGTCGGCCCAATGCGCGCCGCCGTCGCGGGTGAGGTGGATCATCCCGTCGTCGCTGCCCGTCCAGATCTCGCCGCGCGTCTTCGGCGACGACTCGATGTCCAGCAGCGTGCCGGTGAACTCGGCGCTCGAGACGTCGAGGGCCAGCGGTCCGCCGGCGGGCTGCTCGTGCGCTTTGTCGTTGCGCGTCAGATCCGGCGAGATCACCTTCCAATGCTCGCCGCGGTCGTGCGTCGCGAAGACGACGTTCGCGCCGAGATACGCGGTCGACGGATCGAACGGATCGAAGCCGATGGGCGAATCCCAGTTGTAGCGATACTTCGACTTGTCGAGCTGAAAGTCGTCGATCGCGCGCGGGAGCCAGGGCTGCACGTAGGTGCTGTGCTGCGTCGCGCGGTCGTACACGAACAGCCGGCCCGTCTGCAGATCGGTCCACACGAGGTTCGGATCGCGCGGATCTGGCCAGGCCCACTGCCCGTCGCCGCCGACGACGCGGTCCCACGCGGAGTTCGGAATCCCTTCGCCGTCGAGCGAGTTCGACGGCCCGCAGAACCCGTTGTTGTCCTGGAGGCCGATGCACACCGAGTACGGCGTGCGATCGTCATAGCCGACGTGGTAGATCTGTCCGATCGCGAGATTGCGCGAGAACGCCCAGTGCTGCCCACCGTCGACGGTGATCGCGTAGCCGCCGTCCTCTCCGACGATCATGCGCTTCGGGTCGTTCGGCGCGATCCACATGTCGTGGTAGTCGACGTGCACCGACTCGGCGGTCGCCTTGAACGTCTTCCCGCCGTCCTTCGACTCCGCGAGCTCCTCGGAGACGCCGTAGACGTGGTCGGGGTTCGACGGATCGACGCGCACGTGCGAGAAGTAGAACGGGCGCTGATCGACGAGCGTGTTCTTCGTCATCATCGTCCACGACGCACCGGCGTCGTCCGAGCGCCAGAGGATCCCGTCCTTCGACTCGATCAGCGCGTAGACGCGCTTCGGATTCGAGGGCGCGACCGCGAGCCCGATGCGGCCCGTCATTCCTTCCGGCAAGCCGTGCCCGGTGAGCCGCGTCCAATGCTGCCCGCCGTCGGTCGATTTCCAAATGCCGTCGGCCGTTCCGCCCGACGTGAACGTCCACGGTTTGCGCTGGAACTGCCAGATCCCGGCGTAGATGACGTTCGGGTCCTTCGGATCCGCGGCCAGCTCGCTCGCGCCGCTTTCGGGGCCGACGTAGAGCGTCTTGGTCCAGGTCTTCCCGCCGTCGGCGGTGCGATACACGCCGCGCTCGGGCGAGTCGGCGAAGACGTCGCCGAGCGCGCCGACGACGACCACGTTCGGATCGCGCGGGTCGATGACGATCGAGGAGATCGCGCGCGTCGCGCGCAGCCCGACGTTCGTCCACGTCTTCCCGCCGTCGGTCGACTTGTAGATGCCGTCGCCCCACGAGACGTCGTTGCGCGGATTCGTCTCGCCGGTGCCGACCCACACGACGTTGTGATCCTTCGGATCGATCGCGACCGCGCCGATCGAGGAGACGTCCTGCTTGTCGAACAGCGGCGTCCACGTGGCACCGCCGTTCACCGTCTTCCACACGCCGCCGCCCGCGGCGCCGAGGTAGTAGAGCTGCGGATCGTCCGCGACGCCGACGACCGACGTGACGCGGCCGCCCGCCACGCCGGGGCCGATCTCGCGGAAGGCCATGCGATTGTACGGCGGAGTCGGCGTGGCGGTCGGCTGCGGCGAGCTCGACGGGATCGGTGAGCCTGCCGGAACCGGCGGGCTCGACGGATTCGACTCCGGAGAACGGGGCGGCGTCTGTGCGACCGCTGCGGCGGTTCCGCAAAGGAAGACGAGCGCCGCCAGCGCGGCGCGAGACGAGCGTGACAGCGTGGCGAACCCTCCCGGGGACGGGTGTGGCGACCCGTCGTCCGTACGAGGCCGCGCCGCGTCATCCTTTGCCTGCGCCGGTCTCCTTCGCGGCTTCCGTCTGCACGAAATCGACGTACGTCTGCACGGAGTGGTTCACGCCGGCGATGTGCGCCCACGAGTCCTGACTCTGCGGCATCCAGCCGGTGAACGAGAAGAGCGTCCCGCCGGAGACCGACCGGTACGCGTTGCCGATCGAGTCCTTGAAGATCTGCGCGAGCACGTCCAGCGCCGGATCGTAGAGCGAAAGCGTCTCTCCCGCCGGCGGGTACGCGCGCTGCACGCCGTCGACGTTCTCCCATGCCATCGGGACGACGTCGAGCGTGACGATCTGCGCGAGGAGGACGCCGGCCAGCTGCTGAGCCGCCGGCGGTGCGTCCGGCACGTCGGCGGCAGCTAGCGCCGCATCGTGTAGGTCGTGATCCCGCCCGAGCGATTGCGCCGCACGGCGTTCCAGAGGAACAGCGCGCCGACGACCAGCGCTGCGACCAGGGCGGCGACGAACAGAATCTTCAGGATGAACCCGAGCACGATCAGCGCGACGATCGCGATGGCGACGGCCGCGGTCACCCGGACGAAGAGTCCCATGAGTACCTCCGCCTCCACCTACCGCCTGCCGCCCGCGCCGGTTTCAACGCACCGCGAGCACAAGGTCTCGAACGTTCGTTCGATGAAACGAACGCGTTCCCGTGGACGGCGCCTTCGCTTCTCTGCATCCGGCCGTCGCGGCGTGGTGTGACGAGCACCTCCGGTCCGCGACGCCGCCGCAGGCGCAAGCGCTGCCGCTTGCCGCTTCGGGCGCACATGCCCTGATCTGCTCGCCGACCGGCACGGGGAAGACGCTCGCGGCGTTTCTGCCCGTCATGTCGCGGCTCGCCGAGCTGCGCGACGCCGACGAGCTGTTGGCGCGGACGTACTGCGTCTACGTCTCGCCGCTGCGCGCGCTCGGCTACGACGTCGAGCACAACTTGCGCCGGCCGCTGCGCGAGATGGGGCTGCTGGAACGCCCGAACACCGAGCGCGCACGCGTGCGCCGCGGCCGGGTGCGCGAGCGCTTCGTCCGGACCGGCGTACGGACCGGCGACACGCCGGTCGAGGAGCGGCGGCTGATGCAGCGGCGTCCGCCGCACGTGCTCTTGACGACGCCGGAGTCGCTGGCGCTGCTGTGCGCCATGCCGTCGTACCGCAAAGGGCTCTCGCACGTCGAGACGGTCGTGATCGACGAAGTGCACGCGCTCGCCGCGAACAAGCGCGGCGCGCAGCTCGCGCTCACGCTGGAATCGCTCGAAGAGCTGACCGGCGCGAAGCTCCGTCGCGTCGGACTGTCCGCGACGGTTTCGCCGCTGGAGCGCGTCGCCGCGTACGTCGCCGGCAGCGAGCGCGAGTGCGCGGTCGTCGACTGCCGCGGGCTGCGCGAGATCCGGCTCGACGTCGTGGCGCCGTTCGCCGGCGCGATCGCGCCGCTGCCGCAGTGCGCGCGCGAAGCGTACCGGCTGGCGCAGGACGTTCGCTCGACGCTCGTGTTCACGAACGTGCGCAGCCAGGCCGAGCGCATCGCGCACGAGATGGAGCTGGCGGGCGAGCCCGCCGGCGAGATCGCCGTGCCGGAGACGGCGCCGCGCGAGGCGACGGCGACGCGCGACCGGCGCATCGGCGTGCACCACAGCGCGCTGGAGCGCAGCGTGCGGCATCGCGTCGAAGCGGAGCTGCGCGCCGGACGGCTGCGCACCGTCGTCTGCTCCAGCTCGCTGGAGCTCGGGCTCGACGTCGGCTGCATCGACCGCGTGCTCATCGTCGGCGGCGCCCGCGGGATGACGCCCACGCTGCAGCGCGTGGGACGCGCGGGGCATCGTCCCGGCGCGGTCGCGAGCGGCGTCGTCGTGGCGCAGGATCGCGACGACATCGTCGAAGCCGCCGCGACGCGTCGGTGCATCCGCGACGGCGCGCTCGAGCCGCTCGAGGTTCCGGAAGCGCCGCTCGACGTGCTCGCGCAGTGGCTCGTCGGCCTGTGCGCGCCGGACAACCGCGTCGCGATCGCGGACGCGCTGGCGCTCGCGCGCCGCGCGTACCCGTATCGCGCGCTGAGCGAGCGCGACCTGCGCGCCTGCGTGGCGTACCTGAGCGGCGGCGGCGCGGGCCCGGACGAAGCGCACGTGAGGCGGATCGGTACCGACGGCGTCGCGATCTACGGGCTGGGACGCGAAGCGTCGAGCGCGTTCTTCGAAAACGTCGGCACGATCCCCGACGAGTCGACGGTGCCGGTGAGCGGAGCCGGCGGCAGCGGGATCGGCCGGCTGGGCGAGGACTTCGCCGCGGCGCTGAACGTCGGCGACGTCTTTCTGCTCGACGGCCGCACGCTGCGGGTGAAGGAGATCGGTCCGCGCGGCTTGCGCGTCGAGCCGCACGCGGGACGTCCGACCGTTCCGCAGTGGAGCTCGCATCTGAAAGGCATCCCGAGCGCGCTCGCCCACGAGATCGGCGTGCTGCGGCGGGGGGTCGCCGACGCGCTCGCGCTCGGCGGCGCCGCGCGAGCGCTCGCCTATCTCGCGCACCGCTACGCGCTCGAGGGCGCCGAAGCGGCGCACGTCGTCCGCTACGTCGCGCAGCAGCTCGCGCTCTCGGCGCTTCCCGAAGCGACGCGGCCGGTGATCGAGATCTACCGCATGGACGAGCGCCAGACGGCGGTCTTCCATACGGGCGCGGGCCGGCGGATCAACGAGACGCTGGCGCGCGTCGTGGGCGCGCGGCTGCACCGGCTCGCGCGCGTCAATTCGACCTTGACCACCGACGACAACGGTTTTCTGGTCGCGCTCCCCGCGCGGCGCAAGGTCGCGGACGCGACGTGGAGCGCGCTGCTCGGCGCCGAGGGCTTCGACGACGATCTGCTCGCCGGGCTGCGCTCCGGCTCGCTGCTGCGCGGGGCCTTCCGGCACGTCGCGAACACCGGACTGCTCGTGCTGCGCCGGGCCGGCGGGCGCGCGATTCGCGGCGGCGCGCTGCGCTGGAACGCCGCACGCATCTTCGACCGGCTGTGGGAGGCCGACCGCGAGTTCCCGCTGATTCGCGAGACGCTCCGCGTCGTGACGCGCGAGCTCCTCGACGCGCCGGGCGCGAAAGCGTATCTCGAAGCCCTCGACGGCGTACCGCGCGTCGTCCATCCGCGCGCCGCGACGCCGTTCACCTTCGGCATCGTGACGTCGTCCTTCGGCGACTCCGTCGTGATGGACGACCGCACGAGCATGGTCGAAGCGCTGCACGAGCGCGTTCTGGCGCTCCTCGGCGAAGCGGCGGAGTCGAGCGAACCGCACCGGCCCGCCGACCGCGTCACTGACGACGCCCGATTCGAGCGCCGTCAGCTGAGGCTGCTGTGATCCGGCCGGCCGCCGCGTGCGATTCGTACGAGATCGCGGACGGCGTGCTCGCGCTTCCGGGCGGGTTCGCGCTGCTCGCCCGGTCGCGCACGCTGCTGTGCGCCGATGCGCACCTCGGCTACGAAGACGTGATGGGCGGCGGCGCGGCGCTGCCGCTCTGGAGCACCGCGGAGATCGTCGGCGCGATCGTCGTCGCGGCGCGGCGGCACGACGCGCGCGAGATCGTGTTCCTCGGCGATGCGATCCACGGCGCCGGGATGAGCGCCGGCGCCGCACGCGCGGTCGCCGGCGCGCTCGACGCGCTGCGGGCGATCGCGACGGTGACGGTCGTCGCGGGCAACCATGAAGGCCGTACGCGTGGGACGGCGATCCTCGGGGCCACGCTCGAAGCGTGCGAGCGCGACGGCTGGACACTCGCGCACGGCGACCGTCCCGAGCGGCGGGCGCGCACGATCGTCGGCCATCTGCACCCGTCGCTGCGGCTCGCGCCGAACGTCACGGTTCCGGCGTTCGTCGGCGGCCGCTCGCTCGTCGTCGTCCCCGCGCTCACGCCGTATTCGCCGGGGCTCGACGTCGCGGGCGACGCGTGCGCCGACGCGCTCGCGGCGTGGAACCTCGCACCGCGCGAGCTGCGCGTCGTCGCGAGCGACGCGAACCGCGTCTACCCGTTCGGCGCGCTCTCCGCGCTGCGCGGCGCGTTGCATCTCGTCGCGCGCGACCGTTCCGCGCCCGAACGGCGCCGCTTGCGACCCGGCTAGCGCGCCGGGCGTTCGAGATACGCCAGCGCGAGCAGCACGGCGGCGACCTGCGACGATGCGGTGATCCGTCCGTCGTACGCCATCGCGCGCAGCTCGTCGAGCGAGACCATGTCGACTTCGATCGCTTCGGTCACGTCCAGCTCGGGCTCGCGGGTACGCGCCGCGTCGCGCACGACGAACAGGTGCATCGCCGACGTCGAGTTCGTCGGGTCGGCGTAGAGCGTGCGAACGTGTTCGGGCGCGCCGCCGGTGAAGCCGGTTTCTTCGGCCAGCTCGCGCGCCGCGCACGCCGCGGGATCTTCGTCGGGATCGATCATTCCGGCCGGGAGCTCCAGCATGATCTCGCCCGCGCCATGCTTATATTGCCGTACGAGCGGAACGAGACGATCCGACGTGAGCGCGAGCACGACCGCGAAGCCCCGCGACTCGCGGACGAAGTACTCCTCGACGACCGTTCCGTCGGAGAGCTGCACGCGGTCGGCGCGCAAGCGTAAAAACTTCGTATTGATCCGATATTCCGAGGCTAAAACCAGCCACTTTTGCAGGCCCCGGCGGTTCATCGCGACGGGTATACCCCGCCGGTGCGCGGAAGAGAACCACAGCCACCGCCACACGACGTCCACTCAGGGGAGACCGGACGATCGACAAGATACACATCGGGCAGCACTACGACACCACGTACGGAACGCTCTGGAAAGACGGGACGTATTTCCCGCGCGGATCGCGCGTCCAGATCACGGGGCTGCACATCGAGCAAGGCTTCTGCGTTCGGTTTCCGGCCGAGGTCGACGGCGAACCGCTCGAGACGTGGGAGGACTGGGACGAGCTCGACTTCCTCGCGGAGGAGGGCTCGGTTGAATCTGGTTCCGCACTGCCGAGCAGCGTGCTCCTCGAAGCGCGCGAAGTCCTCGACGACGCCGAGGACGGCTGCCACCTGCATTTGCACGAAGACGAGTAGCGCCGTCCCGTGACCGCGCCGCCGATGCGCCGGTCGCAGACCTTCGCCGCGCTCGCCGCGGTCGTGCTCGCCGCCGCGTCGCTGCTGCCGCTCGCGCCGTCGCTGCGCATCGCGTGCGCCGCGCTCGCCGTGCTGATCGTCGTCGCCGTGCTCGCCGGACGCGTGCGGATGCACGCCGCCCGGCGCACGAAGCCGTCGGGTTTCGACGCGTACGCGCGCGCGCAGCGCATCCGCGCCGAGCGCGCGAAGCGCATGCGCCGCTAAGCCGGCGCGTCGATCCCTTCGCGCGCCAGCATCTCCGCGTAGATCTCCTCGACCCGCGCCAGCGTGTCGGCGTCCTCGGGACGCTTGTCGTCGCGGATGCGCACGATGCGCGGGAAGCGCAGCGCGTAGCCGCTCGCGTGCAGCGTGCTCTTCTGGATGATGTCGAACGCGATCTCCACCACGATCGTCGGCTCGACGACGATCTCGTGGCGCTTCAGGTCGAGCCGTTCGTACGCGGCGCGCGCCTCCGCCGGCGGCAGCCGGTGCGCCTCGAACCATTCCGTCATCTGCGCGATCTCGGCGTCGGTCAGCCCGCTGTAGGCCTTGCCGATCACCGCGAGCGCGTCGCCGTCGCGCACCGCGAAGGTGTAGTCGGAGAGCACGTTCACCCGCCGTCCGTGGCCGCGCTCGACGCCGACGACGACGCAGTCGAGCGTCGCCAGCTCGCGCTTGAGCTTCAGCCACGCCTTGCCGCGGCGTCCGGGCGAATAGACCGAGTCGGTGCGCTTGAAGACCAGCCCCTCGTTGCCGTCGGCGCGCGAGACCTCGAAACGCTCGTGGATCGTCTGCGCGGCGGCGCCGTTCTCCAGCGCGGTCCACGGTGCGAGCGCGACCGCGCCGCCGCCGTTCGCGAGCAGCTCCGCGAGCGCGGCGCGGCGATCGGCCAGCGGATGGTCGAGCAAAAACGTCTCGTCGCGCGCGAGCGCGTCGAAGACGACGTACCGGACGGGGACCTCGCGCATCAGCTCCGCCGTCACGTCCTTGCGCTGCAGCCGCGCTTGGAGAAAGCGGAACGGCAGCACGCGGCCGTCGCGCACGGCGACGATCTCGCCGTCGAGCGCGCACGACCCCGGAAGCGCCCGCAGCGCATCGACGATCTCGGGATACGACGCGGCGACGTCGTTCAGCGTGCGGGAGAAGACGGACACGCGCTCCGGCGTCACGTGCGCCTGCGCGCGGATGCCGTCGTACTTGTCCTCGACCAGCCACGTCGCGCCGCCGAACTCCTTGTATGCCGAGCCGTATGCGATCGGCGTCGCGAGCATGAACGCGATCGGCGCGTGGTACGCGATCGTGACCTCGTCGAGCGCGTCGCGCTTGGCGGCGAGCGCGACCGCGCCGAGATCGCCCGCCGCGCTCGCCGCGCGCCGCACCGCGCCCGCTTCGCGCGCGAACGCGCTCGCGATCGCCTCGACGACCAGTCCTTCGCGCAGCCCGATCCGCAGCTCGCCCGTCATGATCTTCACGACGTACGTCGCTTCCAGCGGATCGGTGCAGGCGGAGAAGATGCGCTCGCACAGGATGCGGCGCCGCTTCTGCGCGCTCTTCCCGGCCGCGCCGGCGATCTCGAGGAGCAGCGCGTAGAGACGCGCCGGCGTGAGCGTCTCGCGAAACAAGCCGAGATCGGCCGGCGCGCGCACGAAGGGCCCGAGCGCCGCGCCGAGATCGCCCGTCGCCCGGTACGCGACGCCGAGCGCGGCGTCGTCGACGCCCCACACGTGCTCGGCGGCCTCGACGATTGTGCGTCCGCCGACCGCCAAGCTGCGCTCGTCGGACTGCGGGAACGGATTGCCGGTGAAGTAGCGCGCCGCCGGCGGAAGATCGTCGTCGGAGAGGCCGCGCAGGTAGGACGCAAGGAGCGCGATCTTCTCGAGCTTGCTCGCCGTCGCCGCGATCGCGGCACAGGTTCGGGCGAAGGCGATCACGGTGCCGCCGTTCGCGCCGCGCGTGCCGAGCACTTCAAGCCGCCGCGCGAGCCGCGCAGGTGGGCTTGCGCCGGGCGGGGTAGCGGCACGCGTGATCACCGCGATCGTGCTGATGAGCGTGGAGCCCGGCCGCGTGCGGCCTCTCGCCGAGGAGCTGCTCGAGATCGAAGGCGTCACCGAGTGCTACAGCGTCGCGGGACCGTACGACCTCGTGGCGATGGTGCGGGTGCGCGAGCACGACCAGCTCAGCGATCTCGTCACCGAGCGGATCGCCTCGCACGCCGGGATCACCGGGACCGAGACGCTGATCGCCTTCCGGGCGTTCGCGAAGCGCGATCTCGGGATGGTCTGGGACGTCGGGGTCGACTGAGCGCGAAGTAGGGGCGCCCCCCATCCCGCCGGCCGAGCGGGCGGCGCTATCGTGAGGCCGTGCACGTGCCCGACGCCGTCCGCGCGACCGTTCTCGGGCGGATCCGCGCGCTGGACCGCCGCGACCGCGCCGTCGTCATGCGCGCCGCCGTCATCGGGCGGCGGTTTCGGTTCGCCGTGCTGCTCGCGGCGTCGCGGCGCGCCGAGGACACGGTGCGCGCGGCGCTCGAGCGCGCCTGCGACCTGCAGCTCCTCATCGAAGAGGACGCCGCCGGCGACCGCTACGCGTTCCGCCACGCGCTGACGCGCGACGTCATCTACGACGAGCTGCTGCAGGGCCGCGTGCGGCCGCTGCATCGGCGCGTCGCGCGGGTGCTCGAGGCGATGCTCGCGGGCGGCGACGTCCCGCTCGGCGACCTCGCGTACCACGCGTGGGCGGCGGGCGACGTGCGGCGCGGCGTCCGCTACAACGAGCTGGCCGGCGACCGCGCCGCGGCCGTCCACGCCCTGGACGATGCGCGGACGTACTACGCGCGGGCCCTCGGCCTGGTCGCGATCGGCTCCGCCGCGTACGCCCGCGTGGCGGCGAAGCTTTGCGCCGCCGCGCCCCCCGGCGCCGCGACGCGATAGGCTCGCGTTCGTCTCCGGGCGAAGCGAGCGTGCGGCCGTGATCGTCCGCCCCGTGCTCTGCCGCCCCTTCGTCGGGCGGCGCGACGAGCTCGCGTACCTGCACGAGCGCCGTCTCGAAGCGGCGTCGTCTCACGGCGGGCTGGTGCTGATCGCGGGCGACGCGGGGCTCGGAAAGTCGCGGCTGATCGCGCAGTTTCGCGGCTCCCTCGGATACGCGCGATGGCGAACCGGCCAGGGACTGTGCATCGACGACGCGCGCCGGCCGTACGGACCGATCCTCGACGCGCTCGCGCAGCTCGGCGCCGACGGACGGCTCGAGCCGGCCGCGACGAAACAGGAACAGCTGGAGACGATCGCGCGGCGGGTCGCCGCGCTCGCGGCGCGCGGAGCGATCCTGCTCGTCGTCGAGGACCTGCACTGGGCCGACGCGGCGACCCTCGACGTCCTCGCGCACCTCGGCACGGCGGTGCAGCGGATGCGGGTGCTCATCGTCGCGTCGTTCCGTCCCGACGAGCTGCATCCCGAGCACCCGGCGATCGCCGGCGTCGCGACGATCGAGCGGGTCGCGCGCGCCGGGCGCATCGATCTCGCCCCGCTCTCCGGAGTGGAGCTGCGCACCTTCATCGACGAGGCGCTCGACGGCGTCGCGCTGCCGGAGGAGACGCGCCGAGCGGTCGCGCTCGCGGGCGAAGGCAACCCGTTCTTCACCGAGGAGCTCCTCAAGAGCGCGGTCGAGCAGAGCCGCAGGCGCGCCGGCGAGCGCGCGTCGCGGGAGCTTCCGATGACCGTGCGCGCGGCGCTGCTGGAGCGGCTCCGTCCGTTCGACGAAGGCGAACGGCGCGTGATCCGGCAGGCTGCCGCGATCGGGCGCAGCTTCGGCGTCGATCTGCTCGCGGCGACGACGGGCGCCTCGCCCGGCGACCTGCTCGCGACGCTGCGCCGCGCGCGCGACTTTCAGCTCGTCGAAGAGGCCGGACCGGCCGCGTTCCGATTCCGCCACGGTCTCACCCGGGAGGCGGTCTATCGCGATTTTCTCGCCGCGGAGCTGCGGCCGATGCACCGCGACATCGCGCTCGCGCTCGAACGGCGCGGCGACGACGCGAACGTCGAGGCGCTCGCGTATCATTGGTGGGCCGCAGGCGCGGGCGCCGAATCGGCCCGCTACAACGAGCGCGCCGGCGACGCCGCCGGAAGCGTCCACGCCCACGAGGACGCGATTGCGTTCTACGAGCGCGCGCTCGAGTCGGAGCCGCTGGATCCGCTCGTGCGGGCCGGGATCGCGCAGAAGATCGCCGACCGCCGCGGCGCGCTGAACGCGACCGAAGAGGCGTATCGTGCGTACGTCGCGGCGGCGGACGGCTTCCGGGCCGCCGGAGCGCCCGAACGCGAAGCGGCGTGCCGGCTGCGCGCGGCGATCGTCGGATACACGCTGAAGCTCGACGCGCCGACGCAGCCGCTCGAGGAGATGCTCGAGCGTCTGCCGCCCGAAGAGTACGTGGCGCGCAGCCGCGTGCACCTCGGGCTCGCCTGGCTGACCGCGACGCTGTGGTATCCGACGCGCGCGGCGCACCATCTGGCGGAGGTCGACGCGCGCGCCCTCGACGGCGCGCCCGACGTGCTGCTGCGCTTCCGCAACGTGTCCGCGTGGGTGGCGATGACGCGCGGCGAGCTGGACGCGTTTCGGCGGGAGCACGCGGCCTGGGTGGCCGCGGCGCGCGCGACCGGATCGGTCGGCGCGATCGCGTCGGCGCACTACAACGGTGCCATGTGCTTCGCGTACTTCGGTTTGCACGACGACGCGCGCGAGCACGTCGAGCGGGCGCTCGCGATCGCGCGCGACGAGCGGAGCGTGCACGGACAGATGAGCGCTCACGCCGTCGGCGCGCTGTGCGCGGTGATGCGCGGCGATCTCGACGACGCGCGCCGCGCGCTCGAGCACGTTCCCGCCTCGGTGGAGAGCCGGGTGACCTCGACGATCGCGGCTGCGGCCGGAGCGCTCGCCGGCGCGTATCTCGACGACCCGCGGCTGATCGCGACGTGGTTCGACGGGTTCGCGGGGAACGTCTCGGCGGCGGCGGAGACCGAGTGCGCTCCCGGCTTCGCCGAGATCCTGGTGCGCCGCGGGCGCTTTCGGGACGCCGAGGCGCTGGTGCATCGCGCGCTCCCGGAGTGCGAGTGTCCGCGCGGCATGACGTTCACGCTGCTCGCCGCGGGCCGGTACGGGACGCCGCGCGACGCCGCCCGGGCGCGCACCTACCTCGCGCGCGCGGCCGACGCGCCGGTCGAGATCGCGGAGCGGCACGCGCTCAGCCTGTTCGACGCCGAGGCGCTGCGCCGAGCGGGACGCGACGAGGAAGCCGTACCGCTCGCGCGCGCGGCCGCCGACGGATTCCGCCGCCTGGGATTCCCGCTGCTCGAGGCCGCCGCGCTCGAGAGCGCGGGCGATCCGGACGCGGCGCTCGCCGTCTACCGCCGCTGCGGCGCGCTGTTCGACGTGCGGCGGCTCGAAGCGCTCAGCGCTCCGGCGCCGCGCACGCCCGCGCCGCGCGTAGACGGCGAGCCGATCGGGACGCTGTCGAGCCGCGAGCGCGAGATCGCCCTGCTGGCCGCGGAAGGCCGCTCGAACGTCGAGATCGCGCGCGGGCTGTGCATCAGCTACAAGACCGTCGAGAAGCACCTCGGCTCGGTGTATCAGAAGCTGGGCATCACCTCGCGCGCGCAGCTCGCCGCGTTTCTCGCCGCGGCGCGCTGACGCGCCGCGGCCCCGCTACGCCAACGCGGGCTCGAAGACGTTCGCTTCCTGTTCGGCGTACAGCGGACTCGACAGGTAACGCTCGCCGGTGTCGCAGCCGATCGTCACGATGAGCTTCCCGGCGTTCTGCGGACGCGCCGCCACCTGCAGCGCGGCGTAGACGTTCGCCCCCGACGAGATGCCGAGCAGCATCCCTTCCTCGCGCGCGAGGCGGCGCGCCGTCGCGATCGCGTCCTCGAACGAGACTTGGATGACCTCGCCGTACACGTGCGTGTCGAGGATCGACGGCACGAAGCCCGCCGCGAAGCCTTGCAGCTTGTGCGGGCCGGGCTTGCCGCCCGCGAGCACGCACGACGTGTCCGGCTCCACGGTGACGCACTCCACCGACGGCTTGCGCTCCTTGAGCAGGTGTCCCGCGCCGGTGATCGTTCCGCCGGTGCCGACGCCGGCGACGAGGATGTCGACCTTGCCGTCGGTATCGCGCCAGATCTCTTCGCCGGTCGTCCGATAGTGGATCTGCGGATTCGCCGGGTTGTCGAACTGCCCGGGCATGAAGTATTTCGCGGGGTTCGACGCGACGATCTCGTTCGCTTTGGCGATCGCGCCTTTCATCCCGTCGCTCCCCGGCGTGAGGACGAGCTGCGCGCCGTACGCCTTGAGCAGGTTGCGGCGCTCCATCGTCATCGTCTCCGGCATCGTCAGGATGCACGGATAGCCTTTCGCTGCGCACACGAACGCGAGGGCGATGCCGGTGTTGCCGCTCGTCGGCTCGACGATCACCGAGTCGGGGCGCAGCTTCCCGTCGCGCTCCGCCGCCTCGATCATCGCGACGCCGATGCGGTCTTTCACCGAGCCGGCGGGGTTCTTCGACTCTTGCTTGACCAGGATCTCGGCGTCGAGCCCCTTGGCGAGCCGCGGGATGCGGACCAGCGGCGTATTGCCGAACGTGTCGGCCAGGTTGTCGTAGACGCGCATTGTCTTCCGGAGAACCCCAGGCCCGCGGAAAAGGGTGCGGCCCCGGCGGGACGCGAACGCACGTTCGGTCCGTGTTCTCGCTCGCCGAGAGGTCGCTCTACGTCGCCGACCTCGACCTGTGGATCGACTCGCTCCGGCCGCGTGCGCGCTGCTACGTTTCGCACGGACACAGCGATCACGCGCGCGAGCACGACACCATCGTCACGACCCCCGCGAATGCGGCGATCTGCAGGGCTCGCTTTCAGCGTGGCCGCCGGTCGGCGCCGCGCGCCGAGCGAGGGCAGCGGCGTGCGCCCGCGCGCGACCAGGCGGATACGCCGGTGCCGGCGTGCGAGTTCGAGGAGCGGCGCTTCAACGTCCCGTGGTCCGACGGCGAGCACGAGCTCACGCTCTTCCCTGCGGGGCACGTCCTGGGCAGCGCGCAGCTGCTGATCGAAGGCGAGCGCGGCCGCTTCGTCTACACGGGCGACTTCAAGCTCGCACGCTCGTACACGTGCGAGCCGCCCGAGGTGAAGCGCTGCGACGTGCTGCTGATGGAGTGCACGTACGGCCGCCCGCACTACGTCTTTCCCTCGCGTGACGAAGTCGAGGACGCGATCGTCGCGTTCGCGACGGAGGCGCTCGCCGCCGGCTGCGCGCCGGTGCTCTACGCGTACTCGCTCGGCAAGGCGCAAGAGGCGATGGCGATTCTTGGCAAAGCGGGGATCCCGCTCGCCGTGCACGGCGCCGTCGACGAGATCGCGAAGGTCTATGCGCGCGCCGGCGTCGTGCTGCCGCCGTACGAGCGCTACGACGCGCTCACGTACGACGGAACGCGCGCGCTGATCTGGCCGCCGTCGGGAAAGACGCAGCCGAAGGCGCTGGAGCGGCTCAAGGCCCGCCGTGCGATGCTTTCCGGCTGGGCGCTGGACCGCAGCGCGCCGTTCCGCTACGGCGTCGACGCCTGCATCCCGCTGAGCGACCACGCCGACTACGCGGCGCTGCTGCGCTACATCGAGCTGGCGCAGCCGAAGAAGGTGCTGCTGAACCACGGCTGGCGCGACTTCGCGTGGCGGCTGCGCCGCATGGGGGTCGACGCGACGTATCTCGAGCCGCACGAGCAGCTCTCGCTCTTCTGATCGTTCGCGGCGGCGCGGGCGCGCTACGCGGGCGGCGTGATCGCGATCGCCGGGTCGTCGAAGCGGGAGAAGCGCATGTGCGAGACTTTGCCTTGCTTGTCGACCGTCTCCATCGCGTGCGGGAAGCCGTCGGCGCCGACGAAGATCGTCAGCGTTCCGCTGCTGCCGCTCTGCTGCACGTCGTAGACGTGCAGGGTCTCCCCGTCGACGAGCTTCGGTCCGCGGTCGGTGACGGTGGCGATCTCCTCGGGGTGATCGGCGAGCGCCTGCGCCTGCGAGACGGACGCGCTCGCCGCGGCGGGGCCGCCGCGCGCTCCCATCGCGCCGCCCTGCATCGGAATCTGCATCCAGCTGCCGTTGACCTTCACCCACATCGTCGCACCGACGCGGATCATCTCCATCGCGCCGTTCGTCATGTGGATGCGGTCGGGACGGACGAAGTCCATCTCCATCCCGCCGCCGCCGGCGCCGCCCGCGATGGTGACGTGATAAGCGTGCGCATGCGCGAGCTTCAGCATCGCGGCTTTGACGTCGTCGGCGGGCGCCGCGAACGCCGGCAGCGGCAACACGACGGCGAGGAGCGCGACGAAAGCGCGGGCGCGCATGGGTAACCTCCGATCGCACCGGTCGGGCCGGTGGGCGAACCGACTTACACCACGAGCGCTGCGCTCCTGCGTCAGCCCGCGAAGAACGCGCGCAGGGCGGCGTACGTCTCCTCCGGCGCTTCTTCGGGCATGAAATGCCCGCTGTCGATCGGCCCGCCGCGCACGTCGCCGGCCCAGTCGCGCCACACCGCGAGCACGTCGTACCACGCGGGAAGGGCGCCGTGCGCCGCCCACAGCGCGAGCAGCGGCGCGGCGATCGTCTTCACGCCGCGGTCGGCTTCGTCGAGCGCGAAATCGTAGGTCGCCGCGGCGCGATAGTCTTCGCACGCCGCGTGGATCGTTTCGGGATTCCGGTAGCAGCGCAGATAGTCGTCGAGCGCCTCGGGGCTGTGGACGTTCGCGCGATTCGGGCGCCCGCTGAAGAAGGCGTCCGGATTCGCGGCGATCACCGCCTCCGGAAACGGGTACGGTTGCGCGAGGAAAAACCAGTGCCAGTACCCGAGCCCGAACTTCATGTCGGCACGGCGGAAGTGCTCGCCGGTCGGGATGATGTCCAGCACGGCGAGACGCTCGACGCGCTCGGGATGGTCGAGCGCGAGCCGGTACGCGACGCGTCCGCCGCGGTCGTGCCCGGCGACGGCGAAGCGCTCGAAGCCGAAAGCGCGCATGAGCGCGACCGCGTCGCGCGCCATCGCGCGCTTCGAGTACGGCTCGTGATCCTCGGTGGTCGGCGGCTTCGAGCTTTCGCCGTAGCCGCGCAAGTCGGGCGCGACGACGGTGAACTCTTCGGCGAGCCGCGGCGCGATGCGATGCCACATCACGTGCGTCTGCGGATGCCCGTGCAGCAGCAGCAGCGGCGGCCCGCTGCCGCCGCGGCGCACGCGCAGCGTCGCTTCGCCGACGTCGATGCGCTCCAGCGCGAAGCCCTCGAACATCGCGGGTCGCGTGCGACGCTCAGTACTGCGCGGGGTCGGCGTCGATCGCGGCGCGATAGAGCGTGTAGGGCGGCGTGCGGCGGTCTTCGCCCTCGTTGAACGACGGCATCCGGTCGACCTGGCTGTCGCTGACGTAGATCGTGCGGTCGGGACCGAGCTTCACCGCATCGGGCCAGATGAAGAAGCCTTCGCCGTGCAGCAGCGTCTCGTAGCGGTGCTCGGCCGGGATGAGCCGCTGCAGCGTGCCGTGCGTGACGTCGGTGAAGTAGACGCGCCCTTCGCGGTCGCAGTCGAGCCCGTCGCTCGCGAAATCGCGCGCGTCATGCTGCACGACGTGGCGCGCGACCCATTCGTCGTCGTTCGCTTGCCGGCCGACGAGCGCGTCGGTCGGGATGCTGTAGAGATCGTACGATCCGAGCGGCGTCCACCACAGCGTCGCGCCGTCCGGGGAGAGCGCGATCCCGTCGATCCCGCCGGCGACGCGCTTCACGCCGTCCTCGGTCGCGATCCCGAATCCCGGGCGCTGGGGAGCACGGACGCTCGGGTGTCCGGTGAGCCTGCGCCACGACGCGCCGGAGTCGAGGTCGACCACGATGATCCCGTTCGGGCCCTTCGCACCCGAGTCGCTGATGTAGGCGTAGCCCGCCTTTCCGCGCGCGTAGTCGATGACGAGGTCGTTGAGGTACGTCGTCTCCAGGCAGACGTCGCGCGCGAAGCCGATCCCGTGCACGATCGCGTTGCGGTCGAGGTCGATGACGTAGAGCTTCGCGGCGCGCGGGTCGCAGACGTCGAGCGAGCGCGCACCGGTGTCGAGCGCGAGAAGCCGGCCGCCGGGGCCGATCGCGATCCCGTGCACGTTCACGAAGCGGTGCTCGGTGTCGGTCGGATCGATGCCGTTCACGAGCTCGTCCGGAAACGCGATCACCTGCCCGTCGATGATCTCGCCCAGGTTGATCGGCGACGGCGTGGGATCGAGGCGCGGGAAGCTCACGAACAACCGGCCGTCGCGCGTCGGCGCGATCCCCGACGGCCAGTGATCGGGAAACCGGGCGATCGGTTCGGGACGAATCGAGGGACCGGAAGCGGTTGTGCGGGCATCCATGGCGAGGGGGTACCCGCGGAGGGGGAGGCCGACGCGGGGCCGTACGCGGCGCAGCGGTCATGTACTGGGAGTTGGCCGGCGTCCCCGCCGTGGCGGCGCGCCGAGGCGGGCGCGTCGAATCGGTTCACTGCGTCGCGGCGTGCGCGGCGGACGCGCGCGGCGAGGTCGCGCTCAAGATCGGCACGGTCGAGACGCCCGTCTTCCTGCGCTCGTCGGCCAAGCCGTTCATCGCCGCAGCCTCGGTGCGCGCCGGCGTGCTGGAGCGCTTCGGCTTCGGCGAGCGCGAGCTGGCCGTCATGTGCGCTTCGCACAACGGCGAACCCGACCACGTCGCGCTCGTCGCCTCGATGCTGGAGCGCATCGGGGCGAGCGTCGCGGACCTCGAGTGCGGCGCGCATCCGCCGGCGTACGAGCCGGCGGCGCAGGCGCTCGCCGCGCGCGGCGAGCAGCCGAGCGCGCTGCACAACAACTGCAGCGGCAAGCACGCCGGCATCCTGGCGCTCGCGAAGGTGCTCGGCGCGCCGTTCGAAGGCTACCTCGAGCCCGGGCATCCGGCGCAGCGCGAGATCCTCGCGCTCTGCGGGCGCGTGAGCGACGACACGTTCTCCGGCGATACGCTGGCCGTCGACGGCTGCGGCATCCCGGTGTACGCGACGACGCTGCGCAAGGCGGCGACGTCGTTCGCGCGCCTCGCGACCCTCGAGCAGGTCGACGACGCCGACGCGACCGCGCTCGCGCGCGTCGGTGCGGCGATGGCCTCCGAGCCGTGGTACGTCGGAGGCACGGCGCGCTTCGATACCGATCTCATGCGCGCGACGCGCGGGCGCGTCGTCGCGAAGGCGGGCGCCGAGGCCGTCCACTGCACCGCGCTCCTCGACGCCGGGCTGGGGCTGTCGCTCAAGGTGCTCGACGGGGGCCGCCGCGCGACCGCTCCCGCCGCGCTCGCGCTGCTCGACGACCTGCGTGTGCTCGAACCGGAGGCACGAGCCGCGCTCGCGCCGCACGTCCGCGTCGCGGTGAAGAACGTGGCCGGGAAGGTGGTCGGCGAGGTGTCTGCGCTCGAGGGCTGGATCCCCCCGCTCGAGGCCGACGCCTAGCAACCTTTCGCGATCTCAGCCAAGTCCCAGGCGGCGTGGTCGAGTTCTTTCTCCGGCGGCCGATCTTCGCATCGGTCTGCTCTCTCGTTATCCTGCTGCTCGGGCTCATCTCGATCCCGATCCTGCCGATCGCGCAGTACCCGAACATCGCGCCGCCCACGGTCACCGTGACGGCCGTCTACACGGGCGCGAGCGCCGAGGCGGTGGAAGCGTCGGTCACCACGCCGCTGGAGCAGGCGATCAACACGGTGCAAGGGCTGCGCTACATCTCTTCGCAGTCCGGCAGCGACGGCACGTCGACCATCACCTGCACGTTCAACCTCGACCGCGATCTCGATCAAGCCGCGAACGACGTGCAGAACGCGGTGAACCTCGCGCAAGGCAACATCCCGAACGAGGTCAAGCAAGTCGGGATCACCGTCTCGAAGAACTCCGGAACGTTCGTGATGGCGATCGGCGTGACGTCGACCGATCCGCGCTGGGACCCGATCTACATGACGAACTACCTGGAGAACAACGTCACGAACGACCTCCAGCGTGTGTCGGGCGTCTCGCAAGTGCTCGTGTTCGGCGAGCGGAAATACGCGATGCGGCTCTGGATCGATCCGAAACGCCTCGCCGACAATCAGCTCACCGCCGCCGACGTCGTCAATGCGCTCGAGGCGCAGAACGTGCAGGTGGCGGCCGGCGCGATCGGCGCGCCGCCCACGAACGGCCATCAGCCCTACGAGTACGGTGTCCGCGCGACGGGCCGCCTGCGCAGCACGACGCAGTTCGCGAACATCATCCTGCGCGCCAACCCCGACGGCGGATTCGTGCGCGTCCGCGACGTCGGCCGCGTCACGCTGGGTGCCGCAGCCTACAACGGCTCGCTGTGGTTCGACGGAAAAGAAGGCGTCGGGCTCGGCATCCTCCAGCTCCAGACGGGCAACGCGCTGCAGGTCTCGCAGCAGATTCGCGCGACCCTGGACCGTCTGCAGCAGAAGTTCCCGCCGGGCATGACGTACCACGTCGCCTTCGACTCGACGGAGTTCGTGCGCGAGTCGATCCGCGAGGTCGTCATCACGCTGCTGGTGGCCGTGCTGCTCGTCGTGCTCGTCATCTTCCTGTTCTTGCAGGACTGGCGGACGACGCTGATCCCGGCGATCACGATCCCGGTCTCGCTGCTCGGCACGTTCTTCCTGATGAAGGTGCTCGGCTTCTCGATCAACACGCTCACGCTCTTCGGGCTGACGCTCGCGACCGGGCTCGTCGTCGACGACGCGATCGTCGTGATCGAGAACATCGCGCGGTTCATCCAGGAGAAGGGCATGCAGCCGCTGGAGGGGGCGCGCGAGGCGATGCGCGAGATCTTCGGCGCGGTTCTCGCTTCGTCGCTCTCGCTGCTCGCCGTGTTCATCCCGGTCGCGTTCTTCCCGGGGACCACGGGGCAGCTCTACAAGCAGTTCGCGATGACGATCGCCTGCGCGATCGCGATCTCGTTGTTCAACGCGCTCACGCTCACGCCGGTGCTCTCGGCGCTTCTGCTGCGGCAGCGCACGCGCGCCGCCGGCGTCTTCCGCCCGGTGAACGCTGCGATCAGCGGCACGCGGCGCGCGTACCACGGAATCCTCCCCAACGTGCTGCGCGTGCGGTTCGTCGTGCTCGCGGCGTTCGCGCTCGCGCTCGCGTTCACGGGATGGTCGTACACGCGGATGCCGACCGGCTTCATCCCCGACGAAGACCAAGGCTTCATGATCGTCACGCTGCAGGCGCCGGAGAGCTCCAGCCTCGATCAGACGCACGTGATCCAGCGCAAGGTCGAGGCGATCCTGCGCAGCCAGCCGGAGATCACCGACCTCTTCGATGCGGCGGGCTTCAGCTTCACCGGCAACGGCGACAACCTCGCGACGATGTTCATCCGGCTCAAGCCGTGGGCCGAGCGGCACGGTGCGCAGCACAGCCTCGACGCCGTCCTGCAGCGCGTCAACCAGCAGCTGTTCTTCCTGCCGGGCGCGCAGGTGTTCGCGTTCAACCCGCCCGCGATCCCGGGGCTCGGCTTCGCCGGCGGGTTCACGTTCGAGCTCGAGGACCGCGCCGGAAACGGCTTGCCCGCGCTCATGCAGGCGGCGTACCAGATCATCGGACCGGCGAACGCGCCGACGAGCGGCATGCAGCGAGTCTACACGTCGTTCCGGCTCGACAAGCCGACGGTGCTCGTCGACGTCGACCGCGACAAGGCGCTGAGCCTCGGCGTCGATCTCGGCTCGATCTTCCAGACGATGCAGGTGTATCTCGGTTCGGTCTACGTGAACGACTTCGACATGCAAGGCCGGACGTACCGGGTGTACGTGCAGGCCGACGCGCCGTACCGTTCGCGCGTGAGCGACCTCTCGCAGATCTACGTGCGCAGCGCGACACAGCTCTTCTCGGTGGGCCAGAACGGAATCCCGGTGACGACGCTGCCGCCGCCGATCCCGCTCTCGGCGCTGGTGACGCTGCGCGAGGTGAAGGACCCGCAGACGATCACGCACTTCGACCTGTACCGCTCCATCGAGATCGGCGGGAACACCGCGCCGGGCTACGGCACCGGGCACTCCATCGACGCGATGCAGAACCTGGCCGCCGCGCTGCCGCCGGGATACGGCTACGAGTGGAGCGGGATCGCGCGCGAGCAGGTTGAGGGCGGCTCGCAGGCGTTCATGATCTTCGCGCTCGGCATCGCGTTCGTGTTCCTCGTGCTCGCGGCGCAGTACGAGTCGTTTGCCGATCCGCTCATCATCCTGTTCGCCGTGCCGCTCGCGCTCCTCGGCGCGCTCGGCGGCTTGTGGGTACGCCACTACGTCTCCGACGTGTTCGCGCAGGTCGGTTACGTCATGCTGATCGGGCTGGCGGCGAAGAACGCGATCCTCATCGTGGAGTTCGCGAACCAGCTGCGCGAGCAGGGGGTGCCGATGTTCACCGCGGTCGCGCGCGCCGCCGAGACGCGCTTCCGCCCGATCATGATGACCTCGATCGCGTTCGTCCTCGGCGTGACGCCGCTCGTGTTCGCGTCCGGCGCCGGAAGCGGGGCGCGGCACTCGATCGGCACGGTGGTCTTCTTCGGGATGATCGTGTCCACCGTGCTGAACCTGTTCGTCACGCCGGTGCTCTACGTGATCATCGCGAGCATCGAAGACCGCTTCGGCGCCGGCCGCGGCCCGCACGCCCGTGCTTCGGGCGACGTCGAAGGACCCTTCGCCCCGGAGACGACGCCGGCGCGCGTGTAGCGCCGGCGGTCAGCCCGCGAGCAGCTCCTCGGTCTGGGCGCCTTCGGCGTCGCGCGGGACGTAGGCGTCGATCGCGTACTCGGCGAGCATGCGCTGCGCGTTGAAGTGCGAGCCGTTGTAGGCGATCGCGTTGCGCATGACCGTCAGGTAGGCGTCCCGGTCGCGGTAGTAGGCGGGAAGGATCGTTTCGGCGAGCGTCCGGTAGAGCGCATCGGCCGTCGCGTCGTCGTCAGCGCCGGTGAGCGCGTCGATCGACCAGCCGCCGGTGCCGTGCGGCGCCGCTTCGATCCACCAGCCGTCCATCACGGAGAGGCTCGGGACGCCGTTGAGCGCGGCCTTCATGCCGCTGGTGCCGGACGCTTCGTTCGGCGGGCGCGGCGTGTTCAGCCACAGATCGGCGCCGGAGGTGAGCGCGCCGCCCCACGCCATGTCGTAGTTCTCGACGTAGACGACTTCGACGGCGCCGCTCAGCGAGGGCGCGCTGCCGACGATGTGCTGGATCATCGCCTTGCCGTCCCAGTCGGCGGGATGCGCCTTGCCGGCGAAGACGATCTGGATGCCGCCGAACTCGTGCGCGATCGCGGCGAGCCGCGCGGCGTCGCGCAGGATCAGGTCGTTGCGCTTGTAGGCGGTGGCGCGGCGGGCGATGCCGATCGTGAAGCGCGAGGGATCGAGCAGCTTGCCGGTCGCGTGCGCGACACGGTCGACGAGCAGATGCTTCGCCTGCGCGTGCGCGGCGTCGATCGCGTCGAGCGGGATCCCGACGGCCTGGCGCAAGAGGAAGTTGTCGCGCCGCCAGCCGGGGAGCTGACGATCGAAGAGCGCGCGGAACGGCGGCGAGGTCCACGTGCCGGCGTGCACGCCGTTCGTGATCGCGTGGATCGCGACGTGCGGGAACATCTCGCGCGTCACCTCGGCGTGCTTCATCGCGACCGCATTGACGAAGCGCGAGCCGCGCAGGGCCAGCGTCGTCATGTTCAGCGTGTCGCCGTCGAGCAGATCGAAGGCGCGCAGCGTCCCGATCCGTTCGCCGCCCAGGACGTGCGCGGCGAGATCGATTCCGAAGCGGTCGTGCCCAGCCGGGACCGGCGTGTGCGTGGTGAACACGCAGCGCGCGCGGACGCGCGAGAGATCGCGCGGGACGGTGCGCTCGAGCAGCGCGAGCACGAGCAGCGAGCTGTGGCCCTCGTTCATGTGGAACGTGGCGATCCCGTTGTGCCCGAGCGCTTCGAGCATCGCCGGCGCGGCGAGGCCGAGCAGCGCCTCCTGCTCGAGCCGGTAGTGCTGGTCGCCGCCGTAGAGACGGCGCGTCAGCGCGCGGGCTCCGTCGTCGTTGTGCGGCAGGTCGGTGTCGAGGAAGTAGACCGGAACCTGGTCGCCGTCGGTCCCGACGACGCGGTAGCGCCAGGCCGAGACGGTGACCGGCCGGCCCGAGACCGAGACGGTCACGAGCGCGGGCATCTGCTCCATCGCCGAGGCCGGGTCCCACGGCTGCGGCTCCTCGTGCTGACCGCCGCCGGCGTCGAGCCGCTGCCGGAAGTAGCCCTCGCGGTAGAGCAGCGTCACGCCGGCCATCGGGTAGCCGGCGTCCGCCGCCGCGCGAACGACATCGCCGGCCAGCACTCCGAGGCCGCCACTGTAGGTGGCGACCCCCGAGGCGACCGCGATCTCCATCGAGACGTAGGCGACCGACGGCTCCTTCATTGCTTTGATGTTCGGCAGCGTACCGTGAAAGTCCATTACGCGTCAGCGGGCGCCGTACGCACGGACCCAGGCCTCGGTCGTCAAGATTTTGCCACGTTTGCGGACGACGCGCAGCCGGCCGCGCTGGGCGGCCTTGTACAGACGCTCCGGGCGCCCGCCCTCGGCGAAGTCCGAGAGCGGCCGCAAGTCCGAGGGCGCCTCGGCGGCGTCGCGCAGGCGCTCGAGCCCACGCGCGAGACTGGCCCCCGCCAGCCGCGCGAGCGGGACCACGTCGCCCGCGAGCCCGGCCTGGAGCGCGGCCGGATACGTACGCCGCGCCCGGGCGTCGAGGACCAGGGGCGGAAGCCCGCGCCGGTAGGCGAGGAGGTTCGCGAGGAGCCGCGCCACGCGGCCGTTTCCGACGCGGAACGGACGCAGGCGGGCGATGCGCGCGATGGCGCGCGCGAGCGCGAGCGGCGCCGGGTCGCCTTCGCCGAGCGCGACGCGCCCGATGAAGCTCTCCGTCTCGAAGGCGACCATCCAGTGCGGCGGCGGCACCGTGCCGTCCGGGAGCGCGGGCAGGTTCTCCGTCCGCCACGCGCCGCCGTCGTCGGCGAGCCCGCTGACGGCCAGGCGGTGGAGCGTGCGCAGATCGTCGAGCGAGACGGCCGCGCGGCGGCGGGCGTGTGCGCTCGCCCACGCGGCGGCCGCGGCGTAGTCCCGGGTCAGCAGGTAGTCATCGAAGCGGTGCCCGCCGAGGGCCCGTCCACGCTCGAGCAGCGCCCGCACCTCGACGGCGTCGAGCGTCGCGCCGGCCAGCGTGACCGAGCCGACGATCTCGTCGAGCCGCAGGGCGGCGAAGGCGTCGCGAAGCGCCGCCGACGGGGGGGCGGCACGGACGTGGGCCGCCAGCGCGTCGAGGCGGCTCGCGATTTGTCCAATCGCGTCCATCCCTCGAATATTGGACCGTCGCGGCAGCATTCCGCTCGGCGCGCGCTCTAGGATGGACGTCCGATGGCCGACTATCTGGCGACCCTGCGCGAGCGCGTCCTCCTCTTCGACGGAGCGATGGGGACGCAGCTCATGGCCCGCCACCTGACCGATGACGACTTCGGCGGCGCGGCGTACCACGGCTGCAACGAGGCGCTCGTCCTCACGCGCCCGGACCTCATCGAGGAGATCCATCGCGAGTACTTCGCGGCGGGCGCCGACGTCGTCGAGACGGACAGCTTCACGGCCTCACGGCTGAAGCTCGACGAGTACGGCCTCGGCGCGAAGACCGAAGAGATCAACCGGCGCTCCGCCGAGCTGGCCCGCCGCGCCGCCGACGCGTTCTCGACGCCCGAGCGCGCGCGCTTCGTCGCCGGCTCGCTCGGCCCGACCGGGATGCTGATCTCGTCCTCGGATCCGGCGCTCTCGAAGATCACGTACGAGCAGCTCGTCGCGATCTACCAGGAGCAGGCGGCCGCGCTGGTCGCGGGCGGCGTCGATCTGCTGCTGCTCGAGACGAGCCAGGATCTGCTCGAGATGAAGGCCGCGATCGCGGGGATCACGCGAGCGTTCGCGGCCGGCGTTCGGCGCGTCCCGATCCAGGCGCAGGCGACGCTCGACGTCACGGGGCGGATGCTCCTCGGGACCGACATCAGCGCCGTGCGCGCGACGTTGGACGCGCTGCCGATCGACGTGATCGGACTGAACTGCTCGACCGGCCCGACGCACATGCGCGACCCCATCCGGTATCTCGTCGAGACGTCGCGCTGCTTCGTGAGCGTCATCCCGAACGCGGGGCTGCCGAAGATGGGGCCGCGCGGCGAGACGATCTATCCCGAGGCGCCGGGCGAGATGGCGGCGGAGCTGATCGCCTTCGTGCGCGATCTCGGCGTCAACGCCGTGGGCGGCTGCTGCGGGACGACCCCCGAGCACATCGCCGCGTTCCGCGCCGCACTCGACGCGCTCGCCGCGGGCGGCCACCGTCCGCGCATCCCGGAGCCCAAGCCGCTGCAGTTCGCGGCGTCCGCGATGACGGCGGTCGCGCTGAAGCAAGAAGGGACGGTGCTGCTGATCGGCGAGCGCGTGAACGCGCAAGGCTCGCGCACGATCAAGCGTTTGCTGCTCGAGGACGACTACGACGAGATCACGCTCGTCGCGCGCGAGCAGGTCGAAGGCGGCGCACATCTCCTCGACGTCTGCACCGCGCTCACCGAGCGCACCGACGAGGACGTGCAGATGGCGACCATCGTGAAGCGGCTCGCGCAGTCGGTGGAAACGCCGCTCGTCATCGACTCGACCGAGCCCAAAGTGATCGAAGCGGCGCTGAAGATCTACGCCGGGCGCGCGGTCGTCAACTCGATCCATCTCGAGAACGGCCGCACGAAGATCGACACGCTCATGCCGCTGGTGATGGAGACGGGCGCGGCGGTGATCGCGCTGACCATCGACGAGACCGGGATGGCGAAGACGGCGCAGCGCAAGCTCGAAGTCGCGAAGCGCATCTACGACATCGTCGTCGGCGAGTACGGCCTTCCCGCGGGCGCGCTGATCTACGACGACCTCACCTTCACCCTCGCGACGGGCGATCAGGAATACGTCGACTCGGCGGTCGAGACGATCGAAGGCATCCGGCTGATCAAGCGCGAGCTTCCGGGCGTGCTCACCTCGCTCGGGCTCTCCAACGTCAGCTTCGGGCTCAAGCCGGCGGCGCGGCATGCGCTGAACTCGGTGTTCCTGCACCATTGCGTCGAGGCCGGCCTCGACATGGCGATCGTCCACGCCAAGGACATCACGCCGTACGCCGAGATCGACGCCGTGGAGCGCGAGCTGTGCGACGATCTCGTGTTCAACCGGCGCCCGGACGCGCTGCAGCGCGTGATCGAGCACTTCGAGTCCAAGGTCGTCTCGAAGGACGCCGTCGCGCAGGTGGACGACGCGGACGCGCCCGTCGAGGTGCGCATCCACAACGCGATCCTGCGCCGCCGCAAGGACGGGATCGAGGCGAAGATCGACGAGGCGCTGCAAGCGCGCGATCCGGTCGACGTGCTCAACAACGTGCTGCTGCCCGCGATGAAGGAAGTGGGCGACAAGTTCGGCGCCGGCGAGCTGATCCTGCCCTTCGTGCTGCAGTCGGCCGAAGTGATGAAGCGCGCGGTCGCGCACCTCGAGCAGTTCCTCGACCGCGTCGAAGGCGTCAGCAAAGGGACGATCGTGCTCGCGACGGTCTTCGGCGACGTGCACGATATCGGCAAGAACCTCGTCGGCACGATCCTCTCGAACAACGGCTACACCGTGCACGACATCGGAAAGCAAGTGCCGGTCAACACGATCCTCGACAAGGCGGTCGAGGTGAACGCCGACGCGATCGGATTGTCGGCGCTGCTGGTCTCGACGTCGAAGCAGATGCCCACGCTGGTGAAGGAGCAGGACGCGCGCGGACTGTCGTATCCGGTCGTCGTCGGCGGCGCCGCGATCAACCGCGACTTCGGGCGGCGGATCGCGTACGTCGACGAGCGGCGGCTGTTCGAGCCGGGCGTGTTCTACGCGAAGGACGCCTTCGAAGGCCTCGAGCTGCTGGACTCGCTCACGGACGACGCGGCGCGCCCTCGGCTCGTCGAGAAGATGCGGCGCGAAGCGGAGGCGCTGCGCGCGAAGGACGCCGCCGCGCACGCCGCACCGTCGTCGAACGGCGTGACGGCGCGGGCCGACGTCGGCGTCGCCGACGTGCCGACGCCGCCGTTCTTCGGCGCGCGCACCGTGACGGACGTCGACGTGCGCGAGCTGTGGCCGTGCTTCGACCTGCGCAGCCTGTACCGGCTCTCGTGGGGCGGCGCGAACACGAAGGGTGCCGAGTGGGAACGGCTCCTCGCCGAAGAGTTCGAGCCACGTCTCCGCCGCTACGAACGGCTCGCTCAGTCGGAGCCGTTCCTGCAGCCGCGCGTCGTGTACGGCTACTTCCCGGCGGCGGGGAGCGGCGACGACGTGATCGTGTACGATCCCGCGGACCGCAAGCGGGAGATCGCGCGCTTCACCTTCGCCCGGCAGGCCGGCGGCGAGCACCTGTGCCTCGCCGACTACGTGCGCGAGCCGCAGAACGGCGGCGCGAGCGACGTCATCGCGCTGCAGGTCGTGACCGTCGGGCGCGAAGCCTCGCGGCGCACCGAAGCGCTGCAGGCGCGCAACGACTACAGCGAGTCGTACTTCCTCCACGGCTTCAGCGTGCAGTCGGCCGAAGCGCTCGCCGAGCACACGCACCACCGCGTCCGCCGCGAGCTCGGGCTCCCCGAAGAGCGCGGGAAGCGCTACAGCTGGGGGTACGGCGCGTGCCCCGACCTCTCGCAGCACGAGATCGTGTGGCGCCTGCTCGACGTGGAGAACGCGATCGGCGCGTCGCTGACGTCCGCGTACCAGATCATGCCGGAGCAGTCGACGGCGGCGATCGTGATCCACCACCCGCGCGCCGCGTACTTCAACGCCGCCGCGGTGCGGGAGCTGGCGGCCGTGTAGCCGTCCAGGGACAATGCGCCGCGCGGACGTAGCCACGGGGATGACGGTTCCCGGGTTCGTTCGGTTCGCCGGCGCGGGCGTGCTGGCCGCGCTGCTCGCCGCGTGTGCGCAGAACGCGTCGTCGAATGCCGGCGGCGCGTCCTCATCGGCGCCGGCGCCATCCGGCGCGCCGGGCTCGGCGGCGCCGGCGAACCGAACGACGGTGAAGGTCGGGATCGACATGCCGCTGAGCGGCGCCGACGCGTCCGACGGGCAACCGACCGCGAACGGCGCGATCCTCGCGATCGAGCAGGCCGACGCGCGCGGCGTCGGCGGCGGGCGCTTCACCGTGCAGCCCGATCTGCTCGACGACGCCGTGCAGGGAAAGCACGACCCCGCTGCGGGCGCGCAGAACGTCAAGACGTTCATCGGCGATCCGAGCGTGCTCGCGATGGTCGGGCCGTTCAACTCGAACGTCGCGAAGTCAGAGATCCCGCTCACGAACGACGCCGGGCTCGCGCAGATCGCGCCTTCCACCGTCGCCGACGGCCTCACCGTCGGCCCCGACGCCGCCGCGCTGCGCGAGTCGCATCCGGACGTCAACGCGTTCTTCCGCGTATGTACGCGCGACAGCCGGCAGGGCGCGGCGCTGGCGACGTTCGCGCTCAAGCGCGGTCTCAAGCGCATTTACGTCGTCGACGACAACGAGACGTACGGCAAGGATCTCGCCGACGTGTTCACCGCGGACCTCGCGCGCCACGGCGGGACCGTACTCGGACGCGATCACATCACCGCGAACCAGCAAGACTTCCGCGCGCTCCTCACCAAGGCGAAAGCCCTCGCGCCGCAGGCGGTGTTCTTCGGCGGCACGACGTCGACCGGCGGCGGGCTGATCCGCCGGCAGATGGCGGACGCGGGCATGCGCAGCGTGCCGTTCATCGGCGGCGACGGGATCAGCGACGAGACCTTCGTGCAGCAGGCGGGCGACATGGCGAACGGGACGTACTACGCCGTCGCGGCGCCCGACGCCGAGAAGCTGCCCTCGGCGCAAGCGTTCGTCGCCGCCTACCGCAAGCGCTTCGGCGCAGCGCCGGGGCCGTACAGCGCGAACGCCTACGCCGCGGCCCAAGTCGCGCTGGCCGCGATCGACAAGGGGATCGCCGCGGAGAACGGCGGCGTCCCGACGCGCGCCGAGGTCCTGCACGCGGTCGCCCGCACGCACGGGCTGGCCACGCCGATCGGAACGATCGGCTTCGATTCGCACGGCGACACGACGGCGCCCATCCTCACGCTCGTCGAGATCGTCGGCGGCAAGCCGCGCACCGTCGACCAGATCGTCCTTCCGGCCTCGTAAGCGTTCGACCAGCGTTCCCGGCGGACGCGGCGGACCGCCCGAAGCGCAAACGTGACGGCTTCGCGGCACGCCAAGCCGTCACGCAGGGCGGCTCGCCTGCTCGGGCGTACACAGGCCCCGATTCGCTCCTTGCCTTCTTCGAAGGTCGTTCGCATGCGTAGTCCGTCGCTCTCGCGCACCGCCGGTGCGGCCGTCCTCGCCGCGATGCTCGCGGCCTGTTCGAGCACGTCGTCGACGTCGACCACATCGGCGACGTCCGCGACCGGCGCCCCGTCGGACGCGGCGAGCGCCGTGCCCGCGGCGAGCGGAGCGACGATCAAGATCGGGATGGACTTTCCGCTCAGCGGGCAGGACGCCGCGGTTGGACGGCCGAGCGCGAACGGTGCGCTTCTCGCGATCGAGCAGGCGAACGCGGCGGGCTTCGCCGGCGGCAAGTACACGCTCAGCGCCGTGATCCTCGACGACACGGTGCAGGGCAAGCACGACCCGGCCGCCGGCGCGCAGAACGTGAAGACGCTGATCGCCGACCCGTCGGTGCTCGCGATGGTGGGGCCCTACAACTCCAACGTCGCGAAGGCGGAGATCCCGCTGACGAACGACGCGGAGCTGGTGCAGATCTCGCCGGCGAACACCAACGACGGGCTCACGACCGGCGACGATGCGAAGAAGCTCCGCACGGCGCATCCCGATGTGAACTCGTACTTCCGCGTCTGCACGCGCGACAGCCGGCAGGGTCTCGCGCTCGCGCAGTTCGCCCGCAAGCTGGGCTGGCACAAGGTCTACGTCATCGACGACAACGAGACGTACGGCAAAGGGCTTGCCGACGTGTTCGATCCGTCGTTCCAGAAGCTCGGCGGGACCGTGCTCGGCCACGACCACATCACCGCGAACCAGCAAGACTTCAAAGCGCTGCTCACCAAGATCAAGGCGCAGCATCCCGACGCCGTGTTCTACGGCGGCGACGTCTCCACGGGCGGCGCGCTCTTGCGCGAGCAGATGGCCGACGTCGGGATGAGCGCGACGCCGTTCATGGGAGGCGACGGGATCGGCACTTCGGAGTTCCTCAAGGTCGCCGGTCCGATGGCGAACCAGACGTATTACAGCATCGCCGCGCCCGATGCGGCGAAGCTGCCTTCGGCGAGCGCGTTCGTCGCCGCGTATCGCAAGCGCTTCGGCAGCGACATCGGCGCGTATTCGGCGAACTCCTACACCGCGGCGAAGATCGAGATCGCGGCGATCGAGAAAGCGATCGCGGCGAACGGCGGCAAGATGCCGACCCGGGCGGACGTCCGCAACGAGGTCGCCGCGACGAAGGGTTTCGCCTCGCCGATCGGAACGATCGGCTTCGACGCCGACGGAGACACCACGGCGCCGATCCTCACGCTGAAGAAGGTCCAGGACGGCAAGCCGATCACGTACGACCAGCTCGTTCTGAAGACGTAGCCGTCGTCCCGTGAATCCTTCGCGTTCGGTTCGCGGCCGATGCCGCGCGGTTCGTCGCTGACGGCATGCATCTCGACGCCGCGACGCTGCTGCAGCAGCTGATCAACGGGCTCTCGCAGGGCGGGATCTACGCGCTGATCGCGCTGGGCTATACGATGGTCTACGGGATCATCGAGCTGATCAACTTCGCGCACGGCGACGTCTACACGCTGGGCACGTTCTTCTCGCTCGCGGTCCTCTCGCTGCTCGGCGTGACGGGCGTGGTGAGCGGGCCGATGCTCGTCGTCGTCGTCGCCGCCGCGATCGTCGTCGCGATGCTGCTGTGCGGGCTGACGGGCGTGCTCATCGAGCGGCTGGCCTACCGCCGGCTGCGCAACGCGCCGAAGCTGGCTCCGCTGATCACCGCGATCGGGATGTCGTTCATCCTCGAGAACCTGATGCTGTACTGGCGCGGGCCGTCCCCCGTGCCGTTCCCGCAGGTGGTGCCGAACCCCGAGCTCGCCCTCGGCGCCGTGACGGTGCAGGCGAAGCAGATCATGGTGGTGCTGCTCGCGGTCGTGCTCATGCTGCTGCTGCAGTCGTTCGTCGCCAACACGCGGCTGGGCAAGGCGATGCGCGCGACCGCGCAGGACAAGGACGCGGCGCAGCTGATGGGGATCGACATCAACACGACGATCGCGCTGACGTTCCTGATCGGCTCGGCGCTCGCGGGCGCGGCGGGCTTCGTCTCCGGCGTGTACTACGGCTCGACGTGGTTCTTCAACGGGTTCGCCGCGGGGCTGAAGGCGTTCACCGCGGCGGTGCTCGGCGGGATCGGCAACATCGCGGGCGCGATGCTGGGCGGGTTCCTCATCGGGCTGATCGAGGCGCTGACGACGCAGTTCATCGGCGACCAGTGGTCCAACGTGCTCGTCTTCTCGATCCTCGTGATCGTGCTGATCTTCCGGCCGTCCGGGATCCTGGGCGAGTCGCTGCCGGCGAAGGTGTAGATGCGTCTTCGCGGAGGCGCGCTCACGGCCGTCGTCGGGTTCGCGGTCGCGCTCGTTCTGCCGTTCGCCGGGCACAACGCCGGCTTCACGAACTTCCTCGCCGACGCCGGCGCCTTCGTGCTCCTCGCGCTCGGGCTCAACATCGTCGTCGGCTTCGCGGGGCTGCTCGACCTCGGCTACGCGGCGTTCTTCGCGATCGGCTCGTACGCGTTCGCGATGCTCGCCTCGCCGCAGTTCGGGATCCACGTCCCGTTCTGGGTGCTGCTCTTCGTCGCTTCGGGGATCGCCGCGGTGTTCGGCATCCTGCTCGGCGCACCGACGCTGCGGCTGCGCGGCGACTATCTCGCAATCGTGACGCTCGGCTTCGGTGAGATCGTCCCGCAGACGTTCCTCAACCTCGCGCAGTGGACGGGCGGACCGAACGGGATCTCCTCGCTCGACCAGCCGTCGTTCTTCGGGCTCCGGTTCGGCTTCGATCCGCTGCCGTACTACCTGCTGATCCTCGCGCTGATCGCGGTGGCGCTGTGGTTCGCGAACAACCTGCGCGAAAGCCGTCTGGGCCGCGCCTGGATGGCGATCCGCGAGGACGAGCTGGCCGCCGCGCACATGGGCATCAACACGACCACGACGAAGCTCGCCGCGTTCGCGCTCGGCGCGTCGTTCAGCGGGCTCGCGGGCTGCGCGTACGCCTCGAAGCTGCAGCTCGTCTCGCCGGATCAGTTCCAGTTCAACGTCAGCGTGTTCATCCTCGCGATGCTGGTGCTCGGCGGGATGGGAAACTTGCCGGGCGTCATCCTCGGCAGCGTCATCCTGTCCGCGCTGGAGCGCTTCATCCTCCCGCAGGGGACGAACTTCTTGCACGGGATCGGGCTCACGTCGGTCGACCTCACGAACTCGCGCTTCCTGATCTACGGCGCGATCCTCGTGCTGATGATGCTGTTTCGACCGGAAGGGCTGCTGCCCAGCCGGCAGCGCAAAGCGGAGCTGCACGCCGCGGAGGCCGACGCCGGCGTCGCGGCCCGCGAGCAGGAGCTGTACACGGAGGCCGTGCACTGATGCCGCTCTTAGCGCTCGACGGCGTGACGCAGCGGTTCGGCGGCTTGACGGCGGTCTCGTCGCTGACGTTCGCCGTCGATGCCGGCTCGATCGTGGCGATGATCGGCCCGAACGGCGCGGGCAAGTCGACCGTGTTCAACCTCGTGACGGGGATCTACCGCCCCACGGCGGGCCGCATCGTGTTCGACGGCCGCGACGTGACCGGCCACGCGACGAGCGCGATCGCGGCGCTGGGCGTCGCGCGCACGTTTCAGAACATCCGCCTCTTCGCGTTCATGTCGGCGCTCGACAACGTGACGACCGGAGAGCACGCGCGCCTGCGCGCCAACCTCGTCGACTCGCTGCTGCACACGCCGCGCCAGCGCGCCGAGGAGCGGCTCGCGCGCGAGCGCGCACGCGAGCTGCTGCGGTTCGTCGGCCTGGAGCGGCACGCGGAGACGTACGCGCGCAACTTGCCGTACGGCTTCCAGCGGCGGCTCGAGATCGCGCGCGCGCTCGCCGGCGAGCCGAAGCTGCTGCTCCTCGACGAGCCCGCCGCCGGGATGAACCCGACCGAGAAGCGCGAGCTCGTCGAGCTGATTCGCGCGATCCGCGAGCGCGGCGTGACGGTGTTCCTCATCGAGCACGACATGGGGCTCGTGATGGAGCTGAGCGAGCGGATCACGGTACTCGACCACGGCGAGAAGATCGCCGAAGGGCTGCCCGCCGACGTGCGGAGCGATCCGCGCGTGATCGAAGCGTACCTCGGGACGCCGGCGTAGCATGGCGCTGCTCCAGGTCGCCGATCTCGTCGCGCGCTACGGGCGCATCACCGCGCTGCACGGTATTTCGCTGACGGTCGACGAGGGCGAGATCGTCACGCTGATCGGCGCGAACGGCGCGGGAAAGACGACGACCCTGCGCACGATCAGCGGCCTCGTGCGACCGGCATCCGGGACGATCGCGTTCGCCGGGCGCGATCTGACCCGGCTGGCGGCGAGCGAGATCGTCCGCGCCGGGATCGGGCACGCGCCCGAGGGACGGCGCGTGTTCCCGCGGATGACGGTGCGCGAGAACCTCGAGCTGGGCGCGTACACGCGCCGGGCGAAGGACGAGATCGCCGACGACACCGAGCGCGTGCTGACGACGTTTCCGCGGCTGAAGGAGCGCTACGAGCAGAAGGCGGGGACGATGTCCGGCGGCGAGCAGCAGATGCTCGCGATCGCGCGCGCGATGATGTCGCGCCCGCGGCTGCTGCTGCTCGACGAACCGTCCCTGGGGCTGTCGCCGAAGCTCGTGCAGACGATCTTCGAGGTGATCCGCGAGATCAACGCGCGCGGAACGACGATCTTGCTGATCGAGCAGAACGCGCGGCAGGCTCTCGCGGTCGCTTCGCGCGGCTACGTGCTGGAGAACGGCCGCGTCGCGCACGAAGGGCGGGCGGTGGATCTCGCGGCGAGCGACGCCGTCCGCGCGGCATATCTGGGAGGAGCGGCATGACGCATTCGGCGACGACCCAGGCGAACCTCATCACCCTCGCGATCATCGCGATCGTCGTGGTGCGGTTCCTGATGCGCGAGCTGCGTGCGCGTGTCGTGCGAGCGCGAACGCTGTGGATCCGCCCGGCGGTGCTCGTCGTTCTGACCGCGCTGCTGGCGTCGACCGCGTTCATCTTGCCGTACGGCGATCGTGCGCTCACCGTGTTCGCGCTGGCCGGCGGCGCCGTGGTCGGTGCGGTGACCGGCGCGCTCGTGGTGCGCTCGACCCGCTTCGAGCCGGCGGGCGAACCGAACGCGATCCGCGCGCACGGGTCGTGGGTGACTGCGGCGATCTGGATCGTCGCGCTCGCGCTGCGGTTCGCGGTTCGCTATGCGCTCTCGCCCGCCGATCCCCAAAGCCCGGCCGGCCAGGCGCAGTTCTCCGCGCTGAACGCCGGGCTCATCGCGCTCGTCGCCGCCGCGTTCGTCGTCGTCGCGGCGGGATTCCATCGTGCGATCGCGGCCGCCGGCGCGACGAACGCGCCGGCTGAGCGCCGCCTCTAGGAGGCGGCGACGACCAGGACGTTGTTGATCGGCGTGTAGCGCACGGTGTCGTGCGCGAGGAACTTGCCGTAGAACGTCAGCGTCTGTCCGGCTTTCGCGCGCGCCGACTCCGCGTTGTCGAGGTAGATGCAGCTCATCGCGCCGTCGCAGAGCTGCAGCCACAGGGCGTCGCCGCGAATCATCACCGTGCCGGTCACGCTGACGTTCTGGCCGTCCCAGCCGTTCGGGTTTCCGACGAGCTGCCCGATCGAAACGGGCTGCACCGGTGCGGCGAGCGCCGTCGCCGTGAGCGCGGCGCTCATGGCCAGGGTTCCTAGGATCGTCGTGATACCGTTCGGTCGCATGTGGCGCATCATTCCCACCGGCGCGCGATCCGATGCCGCGCGCCGCTGGGGCGGCTGCCGAGCGCACGCCGCCCAGCGGCTGAAGAGCGCACGCCGCTGACCGGGGCTGACGAGCGCACGCGCTGACGAGCCTTTCCGGACGGGCTCTCGGTTGCAGCGTGGAGTGGGCGGCCGTCCGTATGCGGGCGAGGAGCCGGTCGCCGCGCCCGGAAGCGCATCGCATGCGGTCCGATTCGTTCACCGTGCCGGCCGGAGAAGGGACCGTCTTCGTATACCGATGGCTTCCCGACGGCGACGCGAAGGCGATCGTCGTCGTCGCGCACGGGATGGCGGAGCACGCAGGGCGGTACGCGCGCTTCGCGCACGCGCTCACGGATGCCGGATACGCCGTGTACGCGCCCGATCATCGCGGTCACGGACGCAGCGTGCGCGACGAGCGCGAGCTCGGCATCGCGGGGCCGGACGGATGGAACGGGATGGTGCGCGATCTCGAGCGCGTCGTCGAAACCGCGCGTGCGGAGCACTCGCAGCGCCCGTCCTTCGCGTTCGGCCACAGCATGGGATCGACGCTCGTGCAGCGCTACATCGAGCTGCACGGTGAGCTGCTCGCCGGCGCGATCCTTTCGGGGACGTACGCCTCCGTCGCCGGGCTGCCGCTGCTTTCGATGATCGCCGGGGCGCTCGCGCGCGGCGCGGGCGCGCGCAAGCCCTCGCCGCTGCTGAAGAAGGTCTTCGCCGACTTCAACAAGCCGTTCGCGGGCGAGACGGACTTCGCGTGGCTGAGCCGCGACGCCGACGAAGTGCGCAAGTACGTCGGCGATCCGCGCTGCGGCTTCGCGGTGAGCAACGGCTTCGTCGCCGACATGGCGCGCTTCTACCGTGACGTCTGGGACCCGGCGAACGAGGCGAAGATCCCGCACGAGCTTCCGATCCTGATCTTCTCGGGCGAACACGACGTCGTCGGCAAGGTCATGGCCGAGCCGAACGCGCTCGCCGCCCGCTACCGTGCGAACGGCCTCACCGACGTGACCGTGAAAGGCTATCGCGAAGCCCGCCACGAGACCCTGAACGAAACGAACCGCGACGAAGTGACGCAAGACGTCCTCGCCTGGCTCGATGCACGCACCGCGTCGGCACCGCCCCACGGCGAACGTGCCGCGAGCGAGCCTTAGCGCTTTGCCGCGCGGTTGAAGAAGGCTTGCATCGCGGTGCGGGCTTCTTCGGAGGTGAGACGCTCGGTGAAGGCTTGCGACTCACGGCGGATCGCTTCCGCGATCGCGTCTCGGTCGTAGGTGACGAGGCGCTTCGTGGTGCGCACGGCTTCACGCGGCTTGGCCGCGACCGCGGCCGCGGCGGCTTCGGCCGTTGCGTCGAGCTGCTCGTCGGGGACGATCTTCGTCACGATCCCGAGCGCGGCAGCGGTCTCGGCGTCGAGCGTTTCGCCGAGATAGAGGGCGGCGCCGGCGCGCGCGCGGCCGATGCGGCGCGGCAGCAGCACGCTGCTGGCGGCTTCCGGGACGAGCCCGAGGTCGACGAACGGAACTTTGAAGCGCGCCGACGGCGAGGCGTAGACGAGATCGCAGTGGAGCAGCATCGTCGTTCCGATGCCGACGGCCGGGCCGCGGACCGCCGCGACGATCGGCACGTCCGTGCGCGCGAGCGCGAGCAGGTAGCGGAACGCCGGCGCGTCGTCGCCGCGCGGCGGGCTCGCGAGAAAGTCGTTGAGGTCGTTACCGGCGGTGAACGCGTCGCCGCGGGCCGCCAGCAGGATCGCGCCCACGTCGTCGCCGTCGGCCGTTGCGACGGCTTCGGCGAGCGCGCCGTACATCGCGAGCGTCAGCGCGTTTTTCTTGTCCGGTCGGTCCAGCACGACGCGCCGCACGCCGGCGCGATCTTCGACGGAGACTCCGAGCGACGTCATGCGCTCTTCTCCGCTGCGCGCCCGGCGTTCACCCGCCCGCCGCGAACGGAACGGAAAGCTGTGTCGGACGTCCGGGGCCGGCGAAGCCGCTCCTACTGCGCGAGGAGCGAGGCGACGACCAGCGGCAGGGGCGTCGCCACGCATCCGATCGCGGCGAAACGCCAGGCGGTCATCCGGACGCCGTGGCGGCGCAGGATCGCGAGCCACAACAGCGTCGCGAGCGATCCGTTCACGGTGAAGTTCGGTCCGACGTTCACGCCGACCAGTGCCGCCGCGGCGAGCGGCTGCGCGGGATGGGCACGCCCCACGTAGCGGCCGACGTCCATCGCGACGGGAAGATTGTTTACGACGTTCGACGCGAGCGCCGCCGCAACCGCGACCACCGGTTTTGCGAGCGGCGCGGCGGCGTGCGAGGCGAACGCGAACAATGCGCGCGGCAGCGCCGCGGCCCCCGCGACGTCGAGCGCCTCGACGATCACGAACAGCCCGGCCGTCAGGATCACGACCGGCCAGGCCACGCCGCGGGCGATGTCGAGCGGCGCGCGCCGGCGGCGCGTCGTCGCAACGAGCGTCGCCGCGACGCCGAGCGCGAACGTCACAACGCCGAGCGCACCGGCGCGCGAAGCGGTCACGACCAGCACGACCGCGGCGAGGACCAGCGTCGCGCTCGCGGCCGCGCGCGGCGCCGCCGCGAGCCCGTCGGCGAGGTGCAGCGGCGCGCGCACGTCCTTCCGGAACAACAGCACGAGCGCGGCGTACGTCAGCGCCAGCGAGGCGATCGCCGGCAGCGCGAACGACGCGAGCCAGCTCGCCAGCGGCGGCATGCCGTCGGCGAAGAACAGGAGGTTCGCCGGGTTCGCGATCGGCAGCGTGAAGCTGGCCGCGTTCGCGACGAGCGCGCACGCGACGACGAACGGCGCCGGCTCGGCATCGGTTCGCGCCAGCGCGGCCAGAACCGCCGGCGTCAGCACGACGATCGTGGCGTCGTTCGAAAGAAACGTCGTGGTCACGATCCCGGCCGCGTACACGAGCAGCAGCAGCCGCGCGCGCGACGCGCCCGCGGCGCGGACCGCGTGCGTGGCGATCCAGTCGAACACGCCTTCGACCCGCGCGAACTCGGCCAGCGCCATCATCCCGACGAGAAACAGATACACGTCGATCCCGCGAGCGAGCGCGCCGCCCGCCTGCTGCGGCGAGAGGGCGCGCGTCGCCACGAGCGCGACGGCGCCGCCGGCGGCCCACCACGCTTCGTTCGTCCGAAACGGGCGAACGATCACGCCGAGGAGCGCCGCCGCGGCGAGGACGATCCCTAGCAGGGAACGCTCGTGCGCTTACGCGTTCGCGCGAGTGGCGCGATAGAGATGCGCTCCGCCGTACACGGGGATGCCGCCCACGATCGTCGCGATCACCTCGTACTCGTCGCTCCAGATCGAGATGTCGGCGCGCTTTCCGGCCTCCAGCGTCCCCAGCTCGCGATCGAGGTTCAGCAGCCGCGCCGGGCTGCGCGTCGCGTTGACGATCGCCGTCGCGAACGGGATGTCGGCGTAGGCCATGAGATTCCGCACCGCCTGGTCCATCAGCAGCGCGCTGCCCGCGATCGTTCCGTCTTCCGAACGAACGACGCCGCCTTCGATGCGGTACCCGCTGCCCGCGGGAGGCATGTTGTCGGTGGCGAGCACGAGCCGGTCGTGCAGCGTGCGGTAGAGCAGGTCGACCATCGGCGGCGAGACGTGATAGCCGTCGCAGATGAGCTGCACGGTCGTGCGCGACTCCTGGATGAACGCGGCGAGGATCGACGGATCGCGATGATCGAGCGGCGGCATCGCGTTGAACGCGTGCGTCAGCGTCCGAAAGCCGAGGCCGATGGCGAGCATGCCGTCGCGATAGTGTGCCGCGGTGTGCCCCGCCGCGCAGACGATGCCCTGGTCGAAGAAGAAGCGCGCGATGTCGTCGACGCCGTCCATCTCGGGCGCCATCGTGACGATCACGAGCGCGCCTTTGCACGCCTCGACCATCTCTCGCGCGCGCTCGGTCGTCGCCGGAACGATCCACTCCGCGCGGTGAACGCGGCGAAACTTCGGGTTGAGGAACGGGCCTTCGAAATGGATGCCCAGACAGCGTGCGCCGATCGGCGTACCCGCTTCCTCGAGCTGACACGCCGCTTCCGAGACTTCCGCCGCGGCGTGCATCATCGACTCCCACGGCGCGGTCATGATGCCGGCGACGAAACCCGTCGCGCCCTGACGCGCGTACGCGCGCGCCGCGACCTCCACCGCGTTCCCCTGATCGCGGTTGAACAAGAACTCGTCGGCGCCGTTCGTGTGCACGTCGATCAGCCCAGGTGCGATCATCGCGCCGTCCGGCAGATGCAGATCGGAGGGACCGTCCTCGGGAAGAATCCGTGCGATCCTGCCGCGCTCGACGGCGAGACGACCGTGGGTCAGCGTGCCGTCGCCGAGCGCGATGCGCGCCGGGCCGAGGATGTAGCTGTCGGACACGTCCGGTCCGATTCGGGAGGCGCCGGGCCGACCCCCCTCGGCCATTTCCCAGCTATCCTTTGCCGAACAGGCGCCCGAAGAAGGAACGGCGCTGCAGCTGCGTTTGCGGCGCGGGTGCGCGAGCCGCCAAGCGCTCGCGCTCGGCCTGCTCGCGCTCCGCGCGCGCCAGCCGCGCCATGTGCTCTTCGGCATGCGCTTCGATCGTGGAGCGCAGCGCGAGCAGCTCGTTCCATCCCGCCGGTGCGCGACCGGCGTCGAGCGCCTCGCGGTACTCGTACGTCGACGTCGTGAAGATGCGCTGCGGCACGATCGCGCGCTCGCGCAGATAGCGGTCCGCGAGCATGACGACGTTGCGCCGCTCCGCGTCGTCTTCGTGGTCGGCGATCGTGTGCACGAACGTCATCGGCTTCCCGCCGCGCGCGATCTGCTCGTACAGCTCCAGCTCGCGGTCGGAGAGCTGGCGCGAGAACAGCGCGAGGATCTCGCTCGCGGTCGACGCGGCGGCGCGCACGATGTCCGGCGCGAGCGCGAAGCCGGAGTCGAACGCGGGCGTGTGCACGAGGACGAGCTGCTGCGGGAGCGTCCACGGCGTCAGCACGAGGACCGGCGTGCGCGTCGCCGCGTCGAGCACCTCGGAGGGAGCGATCTCGTTCCATCCCGCGTCGTCGCCCAGCGCGTAGGCGCGCGGCTCGGGACCGTAGCGCACGTGCACCGGAAAGCGCATCTCGACGTCGCCGCCTTCGTCGGGCAGCACGCGGCAGCCGGCGATCGTGTTGATCAGGCTCGACTTTCCGCGCTTGAACGCGCCCAGAACGACGATGCGCCAGCGCTCCGGCCGCAGGCCGTGCTCGTAGGTGAGGGGATCGAAGCGCGCGGCTTCCGCCGGCGCGATGCGCTCGAGTCCCGCCTGCGGATCGAGCGGCACGGACGGATCGGCGAGCTCCGCGCGCTCCATCCGGCTCTCACGTGCGAACGTCTCGGCGCGCGTATCGATGCGCGTCGCGAGCGCGCGCGCGGCTTCGGCCCCGGCGCGCGCTTGCCGCGCCGCCGCGGCGCGGTCGGTCGACGACGCGTGCGCCGAAAGCGCGCGCTCGAGCGGCTCCAGCGCTTCCGCACGCACGCGCGGCGCGAGCGCGGCGAGGCGCGCCGCGAGACGGCGCGCGATCGCATAGATGCGATTCGCGATGTCGTCGACGTACGTGCTCACCTCGGTATCGAACGCCAGAAAGACGCTCGCGAAGTCGGCGGCGATCTCGCGTTTCATGTACTCGCCCGGAGGCGCAGCGGCGAAGCGGCGCGCGATCGTGTCGACCAGTCCAACGGCTGGACCACCCAGCGCTCCGAGGACGATCGTCGAGCGCAGTCCCGTCTCGAGGTCGGCGCTCCAGGCACCGCTCGCTGCATCGCCGCCGAAGGCGTGCGCGGCGTCTTCCGTGACGGGAAGCCGTTCGGCAGCGAGCGCGTCCAGCAGCGGGCCGAGAACGTTCGCGCGATCGGCGTCGCGCGCGAGCGCCACGATCACGGCGGACGCGCGCTTCGCTTCCTCGCGCAGCCGCTTTGCGACGACTTCCGCCGTGTCGGCGGCGAAGCGTCCGATCACCGTCGCGACCACGTCGTCGACGAGGATGTGAAGCTTCGCACGGTCGCGCAAGCGCGCGATGTCGGCGACGTCGAACGTGCGGATCAGCGAACGCGCCAGCTCGGTGCGGGAGCGCTCGCCCCGCTCGCGGGTCGCCGTCGCCAGAGCGGCTCCGGCTTCGCCGAGCCGGCCTTGCGCGTCGCGCGCCGCCGCTTCGAACGCGTCGAGCGCCGGCGCGGCGTCGGCGCGTCGCGCGCGCAGGGCCGCTTCGTCGGTCTCCAGCGCGGCGGCGTCGAAGGCGAGGGCGTCGGCGGCGCGCGTCGCGACGCGGCGCGCCTCCGCGGCCGCGCGCCGCAGCCGCGACCGCCCGGTCGTAGCGACGAGCGAAGCGTCGAGCGCGCCGAAGAACTCGCGAAAGCGGCTTTGCGCGATCAGCGTCTCGTCGCCCGTGAGCAGGCCTTCGGCGTACTCGCGCGCCGACAGCGGGAACACCGGCGTCCCCGGCGCGTGCAGCGCGGCTTGCGCGACGATCCGCTGGGCCGCGCTCTGCCACGCCTCGCGCTCGCCTTCGCGCATCCGCCACAAGTCGATCTTCGTCTGCACGATGAACACCGACTCGATGTAGCGCCGGACGATGCCGAGAAACGACGCATCGCCTTCGGTGAACGGCTGCTGGGTGTCGATGAGGTAGAGCACCGCGTCCGCCCCGGGGAGGTACGACAGCGTGGCGCGACGGTGCGCAGGGTTGATCGACGCGAGGCCGGGCGTGTCGGCGACGACGAATCCGCCCCGCAGGAACGGCGAATCGACGCCGACCCGCACGAGCGACGGTGCACCGGAGTCCTGTGCGTCCGTCGCGTCGTGGAGCTTCGCCTCTTCGCCGACCGCGACGAACCGCGCGAGCCGGCCCAGCGGGACGCGCTCTTCGCGTCCGTTCGGGTAGATCGCGGTCGCGATCTCCTCGGCGGCGTACGACAGCTCGGTGATCGTCGCGGTCGACGGGTTGATGTCGGTCGCGAGAAGCCCGGTGATGCGTTTGCCGCCGTAGCGCTCCTCGAACGCGACCTTTCCGAGCAGCGCGTTGAGGAGGAACGACTTCCCGCTCGAGAACTCGCCGACGACGGCCAGCACGAAGCGCCCGTCACGCAGCCGCGCCACGGTGCGCGCGAGCGCCGTGTCGTCCTCCGCGGCGTCGTGCCAGCGTGCCGACGCCGCGACCAGCGTGCGCAATTCCTCGAGCGCCGCGGCGACGTCGTCCCGCGCGGCGTGATATCGCTCGAGCGGGTCGAGCGCGCTCAAGAAGCGATCAGCTTGAGCGCCTCGTCTCGATGCTGCTCCATCAGCGCGCGCGTGTCGCCTTCGACGTTGAGGCGCAGCAGCGGCTCGGTGTTCGATTTGCGCACGTTCAGCCACCAGTCCGGATACTGCACCGTCACGCCGTCGAGGTGGTCGATCTCGGCGTCCGTGTAGTGCTGCTCGATCGCGCGCATCTTGGCGTCGGCGTCGTCGACCTTGCTGTTGATCTCGCCGGATCGGAAGCGCGTGTTGTACGGCGCGATCGCCTGCGTGATCGGCCCGTCGATCTCCGAGAAGAGATCGAGGCACTGCATCAGCGCGATCATCCCCGAGTCGGCGAACCAGTTCTCGCGGAAGTAGAAATGCCCGCTGTGCTCGCCCCCGAAGGGGATGTCCTCGGCGCGCATCCGGGGCTTGATGAGCGAGTGGCCCACCTGGGAGCGGACCGGCGTGCCGCCGTGCGCGAGCACCGCTTCGGGCACGCTGCGCGAGCAGATGAGGTTGTAGAGGATCTTCGAGCCGGGATATTTCTTGAGCGTCGCCACGCCGACGGCGGCGGTGACGATGCTGCCGTCGGGAAAGCCGCCCTTCTCGTCGACGATGAACATGCGGTCGGCGTCGCCGTCGAACGCGGCGCCCAGATCGCAGCCCTTCTCGAGCACCGCTTTTCGCAGATCGAGCTTGTTCTCGTCCTCGATCGGCGAGGCCGGGTGGTTCGGAAACGTTCCGTCCAGCTCGAAATAGAGCGGCACGACTTCGACCTGCGGCAGGTACTTGAAGACGTACGGCACCGTGAGCCCGGCCATCCCGTTGCCCGCGTCGATCGCGATCTTGTACGGCTTGATCTTCGTGACGTCGCGGATGAACGAGACGCAGTGGCGCCCGAAATCGTCGAGGACTTCCTGTTCGGCGACGCTCCCTTTCCGCGACGGTTCGGTGAACTCGCCGGACAGCGCGAGATCGCGCACGTCGCCGAGCCCGGTGTCGAGCGAGATCGCCTGCGCCTCCTCGCGGCAGAACTTCAGCCCGTTGTACTCGGCGGGATTGTGCGACGCCGTGATCATGACGCCGCCGTCGAAGCCGTAGTGCCCCACCGCGAAGTAGAGCGCGTCGGTGGAGATCATCCCGATGTGGGTGACGTCGGCGCCGGCGTCCACCGCGCCGCGCGTCAGCGCGTCCATCAGCGCTTCTCCCGAGGGGCGCATGTCGCGTCCGATACAGATGTTCGTGCGCCCGAGCGCCTGGACGAACGCACGTCCGACCAGATAGGCGACGTCCGGGGTCAGCTGGGATCCGACGATCCCGCGGACGTCGTAGCTCTTGAAGATCGACGTATCGAAGGCGGTGCGCATGCTCGTTCGGCTTTCGGGAGGAGTGGTGGCGGGGCCCTAGTGGGCTCACGGACCGCAAGGCGGGTCTACCCGGCACGCGGGGCGCTGACGCCGGGCTCGCGCGGGCACCGCGATCCGCGTGCGGCATGCGGAGCGGGGCTTCACGCTCGTCGAGGTGCTGGTCGCGGCGGCCGCGTTCGCGGGCGTGGGCTTCGCCGCGCTGGAGACGGTCCGGGTCCTGGCGGCGGGGACGGCCCAGCTGGCCGCCCGGCATCTCGCCGAATCGGCGCTGGAGCGGCTCGGCGCCGAGCTGCGCGCCGAAGCGCGTACCGCGACGGCGATCCGCATCGCCGCGAACGCGCCCGGCGCGGCACACGACGGCTGCGTCCAGCTCGACCTCTTCACCGCCGATGCCGGCGGTCCGCGTTTTTGGAGCTACCGTCAATTCCCGAACCACGTCGCCGGCGACGCGATACCGCCGGACGTGCTGCAGCGACTGGCGGCGGCCGCGCCGATCGCGGCGTGCGACGCGTCGTCTGCGGGCAGCGTCGTGCTCTCCGGGCTGCAAGGGGCAGCGACGCTGACCGCCGTCGCACCCGCCGGGCTGGGCGCGCACGACGATCCGTATCTCGGCACGCCGGACGCGCCGTTCGTGGCGAGCGGCGTCCCGGCCACGCCGCCGTTCTCGCTCGGCGTGCTCGATGCGACGGGTCAGCCGATCTCCGGCCGAAACACGCTCGTCGGCGTGCGGATCGACACGGCGTTCGCGTCGCGCGCGTTCGAGCTGCTGCCGGGCGCGATGCCGAACGGCTACACTCAAGTGCTGCGGTACACGTGCAGCGAGCGCTGCGATGTCGGCCACGATACGGCGGCGCCGAAGACGCTGACGCGCTGCGCGATGAGCTGGCAGACCGCGTGGAGCGAGCTCGTCCTTTGGAACGACGCGACGACGAACGCCGACGGTTCGCTGAGCTTTCCGTCGGGCTGGTTCTTCGCCGGAACGTTCACGTTCACGTATGCCGGCACGCGCGCGTCCGACGGCGGCACCGACACGCTGGTGAAGCCGTACGTCGCCACGAACTGGGACGCGGCGCGCGACTACGCGGCGTTTCCGCCGGACAAGCCGGCCGCGAACGGAACGTCGGCCGGGTCCTTTGCCCCGTGGGACGTCCGAAACGAAGCACCGGCGGCGTGGCTCGCCGACGCCGCGCCGTATCTCGCGACCGGCGAAGCGGCCGGCATCGTCGCCGAGCAGCAGCGCTGCGACGCCGTGCAAGCGGAAGGAGACGCGAATGCGTTCTACACGAACGGCTGAACGGGGCTTCACGCTGGTGGAGCTGGTCGTCGCGGTCGGCGTGCTCGCGATCGCGGGCGCGGCGACGGCCGGCGCGTTCGCGGCGGTCGCGCGAAACGCCGCGCCGGGCGGCGTCCGCGACGCGGCGCTCACCGTCGCGGAGAACGCGCTGACGCGCGCGCGTGCGGCCGTCGCCTACGCTCCGCCGAGCGCGCCCGACGGCACGCCGCCGGCGCCCGACCGGTCCTGGGCGTTGGTCGCCGGCACGACGTCGTACGTCGCCGGCGCGCAGCTTCGCGGTCCGTCACCGTGCGGGGCCGCTTCGCCGCAAACCGCACCCGGCGCGGCGCCGAACGCGTCGAGCGCCGTGACGCTGAAGCTGCCCGTCACGACGACGTTCGATCCGTCGGCGCAGCGTTTCACCGTCGTCGTCACGTATCCGAGCGATCCGTGCGGCGTCCCCTCGGACGGATCGATCCCGTCCGCGCTGCAGCGCGCGGTGACGGTGAGCGAGACGCTACCGCCCTCCGCGTATCCGCCGGGACAGACGCTCGTGCGCGACGTCGCGCCGCCGGCCCGCATGTGATGCTCGGCACCGCGCTCTGGTTCGTCGTCGCGTTCGCGCTGCTCGCCGGCGTGCTTCTCGACGGCGCGGCCGCGTTCGCGCGCGCGGGCGTGCAGGCTGCCGCCGATCACGCGGTGGACGGAGCGATGCGCGACGCGATCGCCGGCTATCAGAACGCGCTGCAGACCGCGATGGCGAGCGCGACGGCCGGGCTCGCGTCGCCGCAGCCGTTCGCGGGCGCGCCGCCTTCGCTCGACGCGTACTCCGCCGCGCTCGCGAGCGTTCCGAACCCGTTCTCGGAAACGTTCACCGCCGGCGGCGCGAGCGGCGCGACGTTCGCGGTCACGGCGACCGTCACGCCGACGACGATCGCGCCGCCGGCGTGTCCGCAGGACGGAGCAGCGTCGGACGGTCCGGACGACGTCGCCTGGCTGCAGTGCAACGGCTTCGTGCAGGAGTCGCGCGCTTCGCTGCACGTCGTCGTTCGCGTGCAAGACACGGGCGGGAATGCGACGTTCGCGCAGCGCGACGCCGACGTCACGCTGCGCCTGTTCGCCGCGCCGCCGTACAGCGCCGTGGTCGGCAGCGACGATGCGTCCGGGATCGCGAGCGCGTCGGGCGACGCGACGCCCGCGCCGCACGAAGGTGACCTGGGCGGCGACACGCGGAGTGGCGCGTCACCGCAGCCCTCGCCGGGGCCGTGGCCCGCGGGCGGCACGCTCATCCACGTGCAGTACCAATGCCTCGACGGCGCCGGCCACTGCGCGAATGCGGCGCCGCCCGACCCGGACGCCGGCCTTCAGCCGAACGTCCGCTGGAGCGACGGAAACCGGCCGCAGCCGTGATGACGACGGCGCGCGAGTTTCAGCCGGCGAGCGGCCGTGCGATCGGGCGCAGGAACGTCGTCATCGTCTCCGCGACCGCCTCCGCTTCCTCTTCGTGCGGCAGCAGACCGCTGTCCGGGAACGTCACGAGGTCGGCGTGTCCGGCGAGCCGCACGAACTCGTCGGCGTTCCCGCGCGGGTTCGCCGCGCCGGCTTTGTCGCCCCACAGCACCTGCAGCGGCGTTCGGAGGAACGGCAGATCGCGCGCGACGTCGCAGTCGAGCGCACCGCCGACGAACGCCGCGGGGACCCAGCGCGCGCCGTGCTGGTGCGCGACGGCGTAGTAATGGTCCACGATCTCGTCGGTCGCGCGCCGCGGATCGCCGTACACCTGGTGCGTGAGGAACCAGCGCAGCGAGGCCTTCGACGCGAGCGCGTTCCACAGCGCCTCGCCGAGCACCGGGGAGCGGAACAGCGTCGTCAGCGCGGTGCCCGAGGCGTTCGGTCCGTGCTCGCGCTTTCCGTTGAGCCCCGTCGGGCAGATCACCGCCAGCCGCTCGATGCGATCGCCGGCGCGCGCCGCGGCGCGGATCGCGAAGGCCGCGCCGAGCGACGAGGCCACGATCGCGACGGGCTCGTGGGCGAAGGCGTCGAGCGCGTCGACGATCTGGTCGACGAACAGGTCCGACGAGTACGCCAGCCGGGGCTTCGCCGACAGCCCGCAGCCGAGCAAGTCGAACGCGACGACGCGGTGCGTTCGCGCGAGCAGCGGCGCGAGCCGGCGGTACTCGAACGACGACGCGCCGGCGTAGACGCCGTGCACGAGCAGAACCGGCGGCCCGTCGCCCTGCTCCGCGGCGAAGATCTCGTGCCCGCGCCAGGTCCACGGCAGCCTCGTGCCGCCCAGCGCGTTGGTCGGAAGAGGCGCGTTGCTGAGGGCACGGTTCGCTGCAGCGACGGCGCCGGTGAGGCCGGCGCCCGCGATGAGTGGCCGAACGAGCTTCTTCACGGTGTACCGATGTATACGTGCTCCGAGCCGCGTTCGTTGCGCTTCGCAGGACCGTCCGAGGCAGCCGTCGCAACGGCGGTCGTGGCCGCCCGGCTCTTCGGCGTCCTTGCCTTGGTCGTCGCGCTGATCTCGCCCGCGGGCGGCGCGTCGTCCTGCGCGGTGCCGGTCGGCCGCCACGTGGTCCTCAGCTCGCGCGCGATCGATCCGGACGTCTTCGTCTGGGACTCGCGCGAGCGTGTCGTGGAGTACGCCCGCGGCTACTGGCGGCACACGCACGACGTGCTGGCGCACACGCTGCTGGCGAACGCCGGGACGCGCGCCGTCATCATCGAATGCGCGCCGGGGATCGTCCCGTCGTCCGAGGACCCGCTCGACGCGGTCGGCGTCCGCATTCTGACCGGCCCGAATCGCGGGCGCTACGGCTGGGTGACGACCGAGGACATCCGCATCGTCGCGACGCGCGAGCGCGTCTGAGGACGGCGCCCGCGGCCGGGTGATTCGCCACATGGCCGGCCGCGAAGGCGCGGCGTTGGCCATGCGTCGGGGCGCGTGCGTGTGCGATGCTCGCGCCACCGACACACGTCGAGGACGGCGCGCGAATCGTTCGTCATTTCCCCAATGCCGGACGCGAGCGGAGCCCTTTACAATGCTCGCGATGGACAAGATCAGCGCCGGAGACACCGCGTGGGTCCTGGCGTCCGCGGCGCTCGTGATGCTCATGACGCCCGGGCTCGGGTTCTTCTACGGCGGGCTCGTGCGGCGGAAGAACGTCCTCTCGACGGTGATGCACAGCTTCTTCATCCTGTGCCTCATCAGCGTGCAGTGGGTGCTGTGGGGCTACTCGCTCGCGTTCGGACCCGACGTGAAGGGCTGGGGCATCATCGGTGACCTCTCGTGGATCGGGTTGAACCACGTCACGCTCGCGCCCGACAAAGACTACGCCGCGACGATTCCCCACCAGGCCTACATGGTGTTCCAAGCAATGTTCGCCGTGATCACGCCGGCGCTCATCAGCGGCGCGTTCGCGGAGCGCAAGCGCTTCAAAGCGTTCGTGCTCTTCAGCCTGCTGTGGGCGACCTTCGTGTACGACCCGCTCGCGCACTGGGTGTGGGGCCACGGCGGGTGGCTCAACAAGATGGGCGCGCTCGATTTCGCGGGCGGCACCGTCGTCCACATCTCGTCCGGCGTCTCCGCGCTGGTCGCCGCGTGGGTGCTCGGCAAGCGGATCACGCACACGCACGGCGAGAACGTCGAGCCGCACGACATCCCGATGGTGGTTCTCGGCTGCGCGCTCCTCTGGTTCGGCTGGTTCGGGTTCAACGCGGGCAGCGCGCTCGCCGCGAACGGCCTCGCCGTCAGCGCCTTCGTCAACACCAACACCGCCGCGGCGATGGCCGCGCTGACCTGGATGACGATCTCGTGGGCGCACAAGGGCGTGCCGAGCGTCGTCGGAGCGACGGCCGGCGCGGTCGCCGGGCTGGTCGCCATCACGCCGGCCGCGGGCTACGTGACGCCCGCCGCCTCGATCCTGATCGGACTCGTCGTCTCGCTCGTCTGCTACGGCGCGTGCCAGCTCCGCGACCGCATCAACGTCGACGACGCGCTCGACGTGTGGGCGGTCCACGGCGTCGGCGGCACCGTCGGCGCGATCTGCACCGGCCTCTTCGCCACCGTCACGATCAACGCGGGCGCCGCCAACGGACTGTTCTACGGAAATCCCGGCCAGCTCGGCGTCCAGCTCATCGCGGTCTGCGCGTCGTGGATCTTCAGCGGCGTCATGACCTTCGTGATCCTCAAGCTCGTCAACGTCGTCGTCCCGCTGCGCGTCAGCGAAAAAGAAGAAGCGATGGGGCTCGACCTCTCGCAGCACTCCGAAATCGCCTACAGCCCGTCATAAGGAGCCTCGCCACCGTGGAATTGCTCTGTGCCCTGATCGCGTTCTTCGCGCTCGTCGTCTCGTGGTTCGCGCTTCCCGCCGTCCCGCGCGCGACGACCGCGCACGCGCAAGCCCGCCCGCACCCCGTCGAAGCGGACCGAGTCGCCACCGCGGCGTAGCGCTTCGCCGCGCCGAACCGCGGCTGAATCCCTAGCGCCGAGCCGCGCTCGTGCGGCGGTGGAACGCGAGCCCGTCGGGGCCGCGTTCCACCGTCACCGCGACGTCGAACGCGCGGAAGATCGTCGCCGAGGTCAGCGCCGAGGGCGGCACGCCGTCCGCGATGACGCCGCCCTCGCCGAGCACCACGACGCGGTCGGCGAACGCCGCCGCCTCTTCGAGCTGGTGCAGCACCGCGACCACCAGCGCGCCGTGGTCCGCCAGCTCGCGAACCAGCCGCAGCGTCTCGACGGACGCCTTCAAGTCGAGATGCGAGGTCGGCTCGTCGAGAAGCACGACGCCGGCGCGCTGCGCGATCGCGAGCGCGATCCAGACGCGCTGCCGTTCCCCGGCCGACAGCGTCCCCAGCTCGCGCGCGCGCAGCGCCGTCAGATCGGTTCGCGTGAGCGCGTCGTCGACGGCGGCGCCGTCCTCGCCGGTCGGCTCCCATTCGAACCAGCGATGGTGCGGAAAGCGCGCCGACGCGACCGCGTCCTCGACGCTCAGCGCGGTGAACGCCGGTTCGCCGCCCTCCACGAGCGCGATGCGCCGCGCACGCTCGCGCGGCGCGAGCGCGCGCACGTCGACGCCGTCGAGCCGCACCGCGCCTTCGGCGGGCGCGAGCGCGCCTGCCATCGTGCGCAGCAGCGTCGTCTTCCCCACGCCGTTGCGTCCGACGAGCGCGACGAACCCCGACTCGAGCGCGAGCGTGACGTCGCCTAGCAGCGTCCGGCCGCCGCGCGCGATCGCGACGCGCTCGAGCTCGAGCGTCATGGCGTCGGCACGATCCGCTCGTCCGACCCGCACATCGGGTCGAACGCGCTCAGCTCCGTCGCCGTCACGCGTAACTTCGAGCGGCACCGCGCAAATACAGGACCAAGAACGTGGGCACGCCCACGAACGCGAGCAGCACGCCGAGCGGGATCTCCGCGGGCGCGGCGAGCGTGCGCGCGAGCGCGTCGGCGAGCACGACGAGCGCCGCGCCGACGAGGACGGCCGCGGGGACGAGCGCGCGCAGATCGGCGCCCACGACGCGCCGCGCCAGATGCGGCACGATGAGTCCGACGAATCCCACCAGACCGGCGAGCGCGACCGCCGCCGCCGTCAGCAGGGTCGCGCCGATCAGGAGCACCCACTGCAGCCGGACGACGTCGACGCCGAGCGCGGCGGCGCGTCCTTCGCCCAGACGCAGCACGTTCAGCGAGGGGATCGCGAACGCGCCGAGCGCCGCGCCGGCGAGCGCTTCGGGCGCCGCCGCGACGAGATCGGGCCAGCCGCGGCCGGCGAGCGATCCCGCCAGCCACGCCAGAATCGACTCGCTCGCCGCGCCGCGCGCGAGACGCTCCAGCGCGAGCGTGACGATCGCCGAGAGCAGCGCTGAAAGCGAGATCCCGGCGAGGATCAGCCGCTCGGGATCGAGCCGCGGCCCGCGGCGCGCGAGCACCGCGACGAGCACGGCGGTCGCCAGACCCGACGCGAATCCCAGCGGCGGGATCAGCGCGGGCGCGATCCCGAGCGTCGCCGCGATCGCGATCGACGCGCCCGCGCCGCTCGACACGCCGGTGAGGTACGGATCGACGAGCGGGTTGCGCAGCAGCGCCTGGAGCAGCGCGCCCGCGAGCGCGAGCGCCGCGCCGACGGTCGCGGCGACGCAGACGCGCGGAACGCGCAGCTGCCAGACGATCGTCGCGACGTCGCCGCCGCTCGCCGGATGCAGCAGCGCGTGCGCGAGCGCCGCCGGCGCGATCGCCGCGCCGCCGAACGCGACGCCGATCAGCATCGCGAGCGGGACGAGCGCGGCGAGCGCCAGCAGCCTCAACGCGTCGACAGCTCGAGCGCGAAGGTCCGCCCCGGCATCGGAAAACCCGACACGTCGGCGTAGCGCTCGTCGCCCAGATTGTACACGCGCAGCGAGAGCAGCGCGGCGGGCGCCATCCGCAATCGCACGTACGCGTCGACGCGCGCGAACTCGGTGTCCGGCGTGTCGTGCGGCCCGACCGCGTGCGCGAGCAGGCCGAGGCCGTCGAGGACTCCGTACCGGGAGCCGTACTCCAGCGTCAGGTCGGTGCTCAGCACCGGGCGGCGGGCGAGCCGCGTCGCGATCGACGTCAGATCGAGCGCGCGGTACGTGTCGGTGAGCGCGAGCGAGCTCGTGAACCCGTGGAACGGACGCGTGCGGATCGATCCGACGAATCCGGCGATCGAATACCGCGCGACGTTGATCAGATACGGGTTCGCGCCCGAGGTCGGCGCGGTGTAGTCGTAGCTCGGGTTGATCGCGATGAGGTCGTTGCCGTTCTCGGTGAACCAGCGCAGCGACGCCCCGCCGAGCAGCCCGGGCGCGTCGAGCGCCAGGTCCGTGCTCTTCGAGCGCTCGGGCCGCAAGTTCGGATTCGAGTACGTCGGATAGATGAGCTCGGTGAGATCGGGCGCGCGAAAGCCGGTCGCCGCGTTCGCGCGCACGTCGAGATCGGCGCCGAGCGGCACGCGCACGCCGAGCGACGGCGCAACGATCCCGCCGTACGCGCCGTCGCGCTCGCCGCGCAGCCCGAGCTCGGTCCGAATCCCGCTCGGCGTGACGAGCGTCTCCTGCGCGTACGCGGCCGTCTGCGCGAACGGCAGCGACGCCGGTGAAATCCCGTCGTCGATGCGCCCCGAGCCGCGCGCCAGATCGATGCCCGCGACGAGGGTCGAGCTTGCCGATTCGATGACGTCGCGCAAGCTGAGCTGCGCGCGTCCTTCGCTCTCGTACTGCGTCGTGCCGCCGAACAGGTTCCCCGCGGCGTACGCCGGATCGTCGGGATCGAAGGTGTAGAGGAATGTCTTGCGCGTCCCGCTGAGATCGAGCGTCGTCGTCGACTGCGCGCGGTCGAGCGCGAGCGTCACGCGCGCGTCGCCGGACGTCATGTTCTCGCGCGCGGTCGTCGACACCGGCGGGTACGCGTAGTCGCCGGAATCGCCGACGTGGTTCTGCGCGAGACCGGCGTCCACGCCGACGTGCAGCGCGCCGAGCGCGAAGCGCTTCGCCACGCGCGCGCTGGTCGTCTCGTAGTCGTCGTTCACGCTCGTTCCGGCCGGCACCGGCCCGATCGCCGGCCACGAATAGGTGTTCGCCGACACGCGCCGCTCGAAGGAGAAGACGCCGTTCTCGAAGGCGATCCCGCGCTCGCCGAGCGAGCCTTCGTCGACGGAAACGCGCGGCAGGCGCTGCAGGCTCACGCCGCCGCTCGTGATGATGTTGATCACGCCGCCGAGCGCGCCGGTTCCGTAGAGCGTCGCGCCCCCGCCTTCGATCACCTCGATGCGCTCGATCCCGGTCGTCGGGATCGTCCCGAGCGCGGTGAGCTCGACTTGCTCGCCCGCGATCGGACGTCCGTCGAGCAAGATCAGCACCTGGCTCGTACGATAGCCGTCGAGCGTGACGTCCGTCTCCGACCCCAGCGGGCCGCTGCGCTGGATGTTCACGCCCGGTACGCGATCGAGCGCGTCGGCGACGGTGAGATCGCCGCGCGCGATCATCTCCGCTTTGGTGACGACATACGTCGACTTGACGACGTCGCGGAGCGGCTCGTCGTGCCGGTCGGTGGTCGACACGCGCCCGATCTCGGGCGGTGCGGACGCCGCGGGCGAGGGGCTGGGGCTCGGCGCCGGGGCGCTCTGGGCGAACGCGGGCGAGACGGCGACGGCGAGAAACGCGCAGAGCGCGACGGAGGTGCGGAGCATGTGGTCCTTCCCTTGACGCGAGGGCGGAGTGCATGTCCGCGCGACGGTATCCTGACTTCGCGGATCGGTGCCGTATGCTGCGGCCTTCCAGCCCTTGCGGACCGTGACGCGCAGCGGCTCCCCGCTGACAGTGGCGCGACCGTGCCGGATTCCCACCGGCTTCCCGCGCACGCGAACCGCGCGATGTTCGCGCGAGGCCGCGTCAGAATCCTGGTCGAAGTCGCCCGCATGAGGGCCGAGAGCGCGCGCGAGGACCGCACGCCGCGCACGATGTGGGACGATGTGCTCGCCGACGCGCGCGCGCTCGCCGCCACATCGCCGCTGCTCGCCCCGGCGATCGAACGCTTCGTGCAGCGCGCCGGCGGCCTCGCCGGCGCGCTCGCCGCGATCCTCTCCGCGAAGCTCGACGGCCCGTTCGTCGCGGGCGCCGCGCTCGCGGCGACGATGCGCGAGCTGAACGACGCCGATCCGCGCATCGAGGTTTTCGCCGCGCGCGATCTCGCCGCGGTGCGCGACCGCGACCCCGCGCTGCGCACGCTCCTGCAGCCGCTGATGATGTTCAAGGGCTTCCACGCGCTCCAGACGTACCGCTACGCGCACGCGCTGTGGGAGCGCGGCGCGCACGGCGACGCGCTCTACTTGCAGAGCCGCGCCTCGGAGCTGTTCGCCGTCGACATCCATCCGGCCGCGCGCATCGGCCCCGGCGTCTTCATCGACCACGCCACCGGCGTGGTCGTCGGCGAGACCGCGGTCATCGAGAAGAACGTCTCCATCCTGCAGGGCGTGACGCTCGGCGGCACCGGCAAAGAGTGCGGCGATCGTCATCCGAAGGTGCGCGCCGGCTCGCTGATCGGCGCGGGCGCCGTCGTGCTGGGGAACATCGAGATCGGCGCCGGCTCGCTGGTGGCGGCGGGCAGCGTCGTGGTCAAACCGGTTGCGCCGCACACGACGGTCGCAGGCGTCCCGGCGGTCGTGGTCGGCCGCCCGCACGCGCCGCAGCCCGCCACCGAGATGGTCTACGATTACAGCATCTGACCGCTCGGGTCTGAGCGGACGCATCGCGACGCTCACCGCCGCGTTCGTACTGATCGCAGCCTGCGCGGCCGTGCTGACGGCATGCGCGCCGCGGCACGCGACGATCACCATCGTCGACGACAGCCCGCCGCCGCCGGCGAAGCGCATCGTCTCGCTGATCCCCTCGCTCACCGAAGATCTGTTCGCGCTCGGCGTCGGCGGTCGCGTCGTCGGCGTCTCGCAATACAGCGACTATCCGCCGGCGGCGCGCAAGATCGCGGTCGTCTCCACGTTCGCCTCGCTCAACGCCGAGCGCATCGTCGCGCTGCACCCGGACCTCGTCGTCGGCATCCAAGCGCAGCACGATCTCACCAAGCAGCTCGACGAGGTCGGGCTGCGCACGCTGCTGCTGCGCGACGACTCGCTCGACGACGTCTACGCCGACATCTTCGAGCTTGGCCGCTACACCGGCACGCTGAACCGCGCCGGAACGCTGATCGAGCGCTTACGCACACGTACGGCGGCGCTCCGCGCGCGCGCCGAGGCGCGCAAGACGCACCCGTCGGTGTTCGTCGTCCTCGGCACGGCGCCGATCTTCACCGTGGGCGAGGGCTCGTACATCGCGAGCCTCATCGCCCTGGCCGGCGGCCGCGACGCGGCCGCCGACTTGAGCGCGCCGTACGCGCGTTACAGCGCCGAAGCGCTCGTCGCGCGCCAGCCCGACATCCTGGTCGTCGATCCCGACGTGCCGCTGAAGAGCGTGCTCCGAGAAGCGCCGTGGAGCGCGCTGCACGCGGTGCGCGCGCACCGCATCTACACGCTCCCCGACGCAGCGATCCTCGAGCGCCCCGGCCCGCGCTACAACGAAGGACTGTCCTGGCTGGAGACCGTCATCGCGCGCAGCGGCCGCTGACGCGCATCACGGCGCGGCGAAGCCGCGCGCGCGCAAGAACGTCTGCCCTTCGGGCGACAGCATGAAGTCGACGAACGCGCGCGCGCCGGCCGGGTTGGGCGCGGACTTCAGGGCGGCGATCGGATAGAGCGCGTCGGGCGAGGCGCCGGGCGGGAACGGAATCATCGTCACCTTCGGCGCGATCTGCGGCGTGACGTCGGTGAGATACACGACGCCCGCATCGCCCTCGCCGAGCGAGATCTTCGTCGCGACCGCTTTCACGTCGATCTCGTTGGACACGACGTTCCGCTCCACGGCAGCGGCAAAGTCGGCGGGATAGTAGCCCTTGTCGTCGAGCGCCCGAAACGCCGAGCGCGAGTACGCGCCGACGGGGACGGTCGCCGCAGCCAGCACGACCTTCACGCCGGGCCGCGCGAGATCGCGCAGCGAGCCGACGTGCGTCGCGTCGCTCTTCGGCACGATCAGCACGAGCCGGTTGCGGGCCAGCGTCCGCGGCGGCCCGGCGAGCAGCCCGGCGTCCTCGACCACCTTCATCTGCGCTTCGTTCGCCGACACGAAGACGTCGGCGGGCGCGCCCTGCTTGATCTGCGTCGCAAGCGTGTCGGAGCCGCCGAACGAGTACGTCACGCTGAATCCGGTGCGTTTCGTGAACGCGGCGGAGGCGTTGTCGAACGCCTCGCGCAGGGAGGCGGCGGCGAACACGGTGATCGAGCCGCCCGCCGCGCCCGCCGGCGGCGGCGGTAACGCGAGGGCGAGCAGACAGAGAGCAAGCGTGGAAACCAGCCGGAATCGTCGCATGCCGCGCGGTTCGGCGCGCACTCCCGCTATCCCGGCTTGAAAATAACGGCGCGGCCGTGGGTCCGCAAGCCGGAATGCCCGCGCGGCGAACGGGCGAGCGACGCAAGCGTAGCGTCCCAGCCGTTCGGTCGATCCGCGACCAGAGGATGATCGTGCGTGCGGTGAAAGCCGGGACTCCCACCGTGAACGAACACCGACGACTCTACGCGACGACCGCCGCGCCGCAGCGCGCGCTCGTCGTCGCGGTCGACCTGCAAGACCCGCAGCGCCCGCTCGCTCCCGAGCTGGACGAGCTCAAGGCCCTCGCCGAAGCCGCGGGCGCGGAGATCGTCGGCGAGGTGGTGCAGAAGCTCGCGCACGTCGACCCGGCGACGCTCGTCGGGAGCGGCAAGGCGCGCGAGATCGCCGACCGCGCCGACGAGCTGAAAGCCGACGTGCTGTTCGTCTTCAACGACCTGCGTCCGCGGCAGCGCACCAACCTCGAAAAGGTCATCCCGCTTCCCATCGTCGATCGCACGATGCTGATCCTCGACATCTTCGCGCAGCACGCCCGCTCGCGCGAAGGGCAGCTGCAAGTCGAGCTCGCGCAACTCCGCTACCGTCAGTCGAACCTGATCGGCGTCGGCGCGGCGCTCTCGCGGCTCGGCGGCGGCGTCGGCACCCGCGGCCCGGGCGAAACGAAGCTCGAGACCGATCGCCGCCGCATCGCGCAACGCGTCTCGCTGCTCCAGCGCCAGCTCGAAGAAGTGCGCCGTCAGCGCGAGACCCGCCGGTCCGGGCGCGGCGCGGATCCGTTCGTCGCGCTCGTCGGCTACACGAACGTCGGCAAGTCCTCGCTGCTGAATCGCCTTGCCGGCAGCGGCGAAGGCGACCGCGCGTTCGTCGCCGACCAGCCGTTCGCGACGCTCGACCCGACACTGCGCCGCGCCTACGTCGCGCCGGGCGTCAACGTGCGCGTCGCCGACACGGTGGGCTTCATCACCGCCCTCCCGCAAGAGCTCGTCAACGCCTTCCGCGCGACGCTCGAAGAATTGCAGAACGCCGACCTGCTGCTCCACGTCTCCGATGCCTCGAACCCCGACTGGCCGCGTCAGAAAGCCTCCGTCGAAGCGATCTTCAAAGAACTGAAGCTCGACGAAAAGCCAACCATCTCCGTGTTCAACAAAGTCGACCGGCTGGAGCCCGCGGCGCGCGCCGCGCTGCCCGCCGACGCGATCGCCGTGAGCGCCCAGAGCGGCGAAGGGATCGACAAGCTGCGCGCCGCGATTGCCGACCGCGTCGCGTCGCTCGCGCCCGCACACGGCCGACCCGGATAGGAGGACGTCCCGCACATGTTTCGTAGGACGCCCCTCGGCGCGACGGCGGTCGTCTTCGCAATTGCAGCAGCGATGATCGCCGCGGGTTGCTCGAGGACGACGATGGCGACGCAGCAGCAAGACCGTTACGTCGCCGCGTACGAGAAGCTCCATCCGTCGGTCGTGTACTTCTCGATGAAGATTCCGGCGGATGATCCGAAGCGCAAGGGCAAGTGGGACGACGCGTACGGCAGCGGCGTCGTCGTCGACAGCGGCAACTGGGGCACCCGTATCCTCACCGACGCGCACGTCATCGAAGACGCGAAAGACCTCGTCGCCACCATCGGTGACGGCGCGCACGCGCCCGCGCACGTGGTCGCGCGTACGGGCGAAGACGAAGACCTCGCGCTCGTCGACGTCCCGCTGCACGATCAGAAACCCGCGAAGCTCGGCTCGATCGCCGGCCTCGAGCCGGGGACGCCGATCGGCGTGCTCGGCTATCCGGTCCCCGACGCGTTCGAGGACGAGAAGTTACGCCGCACGGTGTCGCTGTACACGGGCCGCGTCGCCAGCATACGCAACGGCGCGCTGGAGATCGATGTTCCGATCATCCCCGGCGAAAGCGGCGCACCGGTCTTCGACGTCGCGACCGGCGAAGTGATCGGCATCGCCGAATCACGCTTCGACGACGAGCGGGCGATCGGCTTCGCCACCCCGATCGACGAAGCGACGAATTTCCTCGCCGCCCACCCCCGCATCGAAGCCGCCCGCCGGCGCTGACCGCACCGTCCGCATCGCGGCTACGCGTGCGAGTCGCGAACCGTCACCTCGTCGCCTTCTGCGCGGCTACTTCGTGAAGGCCGCTCGGATGCCCCGTTTCCGCACTTCCGGCCGAATGGGCGCCGCTCGAAGCACCTCCCGGCCAACGCCGTTCGAGCGGCCGGCCCGAGGGGATCAGCGCGTGAGGCCGACGTTGACGTGGGTGCGCACGCGGGAGCGGTCGCCGATCCAGCGGGCGGGCGGGATGCGCCACCAGCGCGCCATCGCCTCCAGTGGCACCGCGTACGTCGCGCGCTTCGCCGAGAACGCAGGCCATGCGTCTTCCAGCGGCCGCAGCCGCATCCCGAGCTGCCGCATCGACTGATACGACTGCACGAACTCGTCGTACTGCACGCCGGCTTCCTCCCCGGTCGGCAAACGGAAAAAGCCGGTGAAATCGCGTACGAGGTGCGTTCCCGTACGCAGCGTCATCTCCGCGTTGCCGCGATGATCTACGTCGAGCGTGGTGAGGATCAGCGTCGAGGCGTCGAGCAGAGCGCCCAGCGTCCCCACCCACGACTCGTCGTCGTGACTGCTGCGGAAATACGTCAGCACCGGATAGGCGAGGTGCGTCTCCATGACCTCGGCGATCCAGCGCTGCGACTCGCGCAAGATCGTCCCGACGTCGTCGAACATGCCGAGCTTGTGATGCCGGATCACGAACTCGAGCCCGCTGGGCGGCGCGCCGGTCCGCTCCGACACCGCGACGACGAACGCCTCGCGCCGCTGAAACGCGCCGAACGTCTGGAACAGATACGTCGTCACGATCGCGAACGTCCCCAGCCCCGACGCGCCCGCCGCGAGCGACAAGGCGCGCACGACGCCGCTCTGCGCGACGATGTCGCCGTAGCCGATCGTCAGCAGCGACGCGCCGGCGTAGTAGATCGCCGCGCCGAGATCGGGATGCGGCTTCAACCCGGCGCGCAAGGCCCAGAAGATCAAGCCGAATCCGATGATCTGCGCCACCGCCCAGAACGCCAGCAGCGACATGATGAGCGCCGGCGCGAAGATCGCCAACGTGTCCTCGCGCCGCTCCGCATCGGTGATGCGCAGGCACGCGCCGCGCCATGCGCGCCAGCCGTACCGCGCGAACAACGTGCTGGGCCGGCGTCCGCTGCCCACCGTGCGCGGGACGATCACCGACTGGAACAGATCGGCGATCGACGAGAGCACGATGAGCGCGCCCGCGACCGCCGCCAGAACGTTCAGGATCAGGGCAAGCCCGTCGCCGACGAGAGCTGCAGCTCGCCGATGTCCGTGTTCTCGCCCTTGCGCACGACGACGCCGGGCTGGGTGTACGACTGATAGCCGGGCGACGCGATGACGACGGTCTGCGTCCCCGTCGGCACGTTCTTCACGACGAAGCCGCCCTTCTCGGCCGGCGTGATCCGCACGACTTGCTCACCGACCTGAACGGTCGCCGAGCTGATCGGCGCATGGGACTGAGCGTCGTAGACGCGCCCGCTGATCGTCCCGCGGTCGGTCACGCCGCCGCCGTTCGGATTGTCGCAGCCGCTCGCTCCCATGAAGGGGACCGCGGCCAGCATGAGCGCCAACACGGAGGCGCCGCGGGTGATGTTCGTGTATAGTTTCAGGTCGATGTCTCCCTACGGTCCGGTCGCAATCTACCTCGCCATCGCCTTCCTTGCCGCCCTCGGGTTCTGCCTGCTGCCGGGCTTGCTGGCCCGCAAGAAGCCGAATCCGGTGAAGGAGGAGGCCTACGAGTGCGGCGTCGAGGCGACGTCCGACGTCTCGGGCCGCTTCTCGGTGCGATTCTACCTGATCGCGATGCTGTTCGTGGTCTTCGACGTGGAGGCGGCGTCGTTCTATCCGTGGGCGGTGCAGATGCACGCGCTGCGGGTCTTCGGTCTGCTGGAGATGCTGATCTTCGTGATCGTGCTGGCGATCGGGTACGCGTACGTTTGGAAGAGAGGCGGATTCTCGTGGCGCTAGGCTCGGGCGGAGATTTTCTGCTCACGACGGTCGACTCGGTCGCGCGCTGGGCGCAGGCGTCGAGCGTCTGGCCGCTGACGATGGGCCTCGCCTGCTGCGCCATCGAGATGATGACCGCGACGGCGCCCGAGTACGACATCGCGCGCCTCGGCTCCGAAGTCTTCCGCGCCTCGCCGCGTCAGGCCGACCTGATGATCGTGTCCGGCCGCGTCGCGCGCAAGATGGGTCCGATCGTGAAGCGCCTCTACGATCAGATGGCCGATCCGAAGTGGGTCATCTCGATGGGCGCGTGCGCCTCGAGCGGCGGCGTGTTCGACAACTATGCGATCGTGCAAGGCGTCGACACGATCATCCCGGTCGACGTCTACGTCCCCGGCTGCCCGCCCACGCCCGACGGCCTGCTCTACGCGGTCACGCTGATCCAGCAGCAGATCAAACAGGGCGGCCGCGGCGGCATCCTGGCCCGAGCCTAGAGAATATGCCGAGCTCACAAGCACCGCCGGCCGGACACACCGCGTCCGACCCGACCGCCGTTCGGCCCGACATCGCCGACGCGCGCATCATGCGCATCCGCCCCGCGGAGGTGCTCGACACGATGCGCGCGCTCAAGCGCGAGGGCTTCTCGATGCTGCTCGACATCGGCGGCGTCGACTACCTGGGCCGCGAGCCCGACCGCTTCGACGTGGTCTACCACCTGCTGAAGCTGCCGCTGACGCCGGCGACGCCCGAGCAAGTCGGTGCGCCGGAGCGCGTGCGTGTGCTCTGCAGCGTGCCGGAATCGGATCCCACGGTGCCCACCGTCGTGGCGCTGTGGCCGGCGGCCGACTGGGCCGAGCGCGAGATCTACGACCTGTACGGCATCACGTTCACCGGCCACCCCGACATGCGGCGTATCCAAATGCCGGACGACTGGGAAGGCCACCCGCTGCGCAAGGACTACCCGCTGCGCGGCCCCGCCCGCGAGCGCACGCCGCGCCCGTCGTTCGCGCTGAAGTCGAACGTCGCCGCCGGCACGCCGGCGTCGGGCAAGACCGCCGCGGCGCTGCAGCGGCAGATCGCGCAGTCGCGCGGACGCAACGAGTTCCACGGCGCGCCGGATCCGGCCGAAGCCGCGCAGCAGGCGAAGCATCCCGGCGGCACGCGCACCGGCGGTGACGCGCAACCGAAAGAGCTGGCCGAACGGCCCGTGAACCTCAATCAGCAGCAGGACGGCAAGCAGTGAGCGCAGGTACGAGCGTCGCGCCCGAAGGCATGCTCGCGATGGACGTCGTCGAGCGCAGCGACAACCGCATGGTGCTCTCGATGGGGCCGCAGCACCCCTCGACGCACGGCGTGCTGCAGATCATGACCGAGATCGAAGGCGAGACGGTCACGAAGGCCTCGCCGGAGATCGGCTACCTGCACACCGGCATCGAGAAGAGCGCCGAGAACCTGTTCTGGTCGCAGGCGTCCACCGTCATCGAGCGGATGGACTACCTCTCGCCGCTCACGAACGCGCTCTGCTACTACCTCGCCGTCGAGAAGCTGCTCGGCATCGACACGCAGATTCCGCGCCGCGCGCAGCAGATTCGCGTCCTGATGTCGGAGCTCTCGCGCGTCGCCTCGCACTGCGTGTGGCTCGGCACCGGCGGCATCGACCTCGGCGCGCTCACCGGGTTCTTCTACGCGTTCGACATCCGCGAGCGCGTCCTCGACCTGTACGAGATGTCGGGCGGCGCGCGCATGCACCCGAACTACATCCGCATCGGCGGAGTCGCGCAGGACCTCCCGGCCGGCTTCCTCGGCCAGCTCGATCACTTCCTGAAGACGTACGACGAGCGCATGCACGACCTGCGCGCGCTGCTGCAGAAGAACCCCATCCTGCAAGACCGCATGATCGACGTCGGCATCATCGAGTGCGAGGATGCGGTCGCGTGGGGCATCACCGGCGCCGCGCTGCGCGCGACCGGGATCGCGTACGACGTGCGCAAGGCGTACCCGTACAGCGGCTACGAGCAGTATCAGTTCGACGTCCCGACACGCACCGAAGGCGACGCCTACGCGCGCTTCCTCGTGCGTCTGGACGAGATGGACGAGTCGGTGCGGATCATCCGCCAAGTGCGCAAGCACCTGGACGAGCCCGGCGCGTGGCAGATTCCGGACACGAAGTTCGCCCCGCCGCCCAAAGAGACGATCGCGCTCTCGATGGAAGCGCTGATCCATCACTTCAAGCTGGTGTCGGAGTCGTTCCGCGTGCCGCCAGGTGATGTGTATCAGGCGGTGGAGGGGCCGCGCGGCGAGCTCGGATACTACGTCGTGAGCAACGGCGACAACCGGCCGTGGCGCGTAAGAACGCGGCCGCCGTCGATGTACAACCTGCAGATCCTGAAGAAGATCGCGCTCGGCGAGCTGATCGCCGACATGGTCGTGATGATCGGATCGTTGGACCCGGTGTTCGGAGAAGTCGACCGGTAGACGGGCGGCTCCTCGCCGAACGAACCATCATAACTGAGCGGTCGCTACTCCCTCGGAAGTTCCTTGGGGACCGGCGCCGCCCACATTGTGAAGCGACTTGTGAAGCGCCATACCCCTTTTCGACGTGCCGCTTCGCCGCGTTTCGCGCCTCCGCCGCCGCGGAAGTGAGCGCTTCGGATCTCGCGGCCTGCTTCTCGCTAGGTAGCCGGCGGAACTCACCGTTTTCACGTGCCCCGGACTACTGGCGAGATCGACAGCGCGAGCGCGCAGTACAAGTTTCAAGCGTGTCGGCGGTGAGCGGCCTGCACTCGCTGATTGGGCAACAAACGTGGGCTGCTGCGTCACGCGCGTGATGGGCGCCTCGTCTGAAAGCAAGCAAGTAAGCAGCGATCGCTGCAGCATTTCCAATGGCACAGAGGGAAAGCGTCATGTACGCATTGCGTCGGCCCGATACACGCGTCTGATCGCCCGTGCCCTACTGCTCCGACGAATCGCCTTTCGCTACCCGCAAAACAACTGGTGGGCTCGCCTGACCTTGGATAATCTTGTATGCGTCAAGATCGGTCAGTGTAGCGACCGTTGAATGATGTACCGTAAGGACAAGATCCTGAAGCCTCGGATCTTGCTCGAGCTTGTCGACCTTCAAGCCCCAAGCGGCAGCCCTTTCGGGCCCAATGTGACGGCGGTGGGCCTTCGTATGTTGAAGCTGGGTGAAGTGCGCAATTACCGCCTTGGCCGCGTTTTCCGGGTCTTGCTCGTTACTTAGCATATCGCTCGAGAGCCAGCCTGTAACGATGTCTTCAGACCATTCTATAGCGCGCTGCGCTTCCGAAACAAATGGCGCGTAATTGTGAATTAGAGTACTCCAGGCAATTGCGTTCGCCGAATCCTTCTTCACTTCATTAACCGCGTTCCAAAAGTCATCTACAATCGTCCGTGCCGAACTGTTTCCCATAAGAGGGTCGAAGCCTCCCAAGCAGGAGTGCTTCCCCATAACGATACGACTCCCGATGCAAGCCAGCATCGTGCCTGCAGACAAGGCGAGTTGCGGTACGATGACGCGAATGTCGCTGAACAGTGACCGTAAGTAGTCGCCGATTGCCTCGGTCGCGGCCGCGTCTCCTCCAGGCGTATGCAGTATGAGATCGAGTCCTCTATCTTTCGGCAACCGTGAGACGACAGACATGAACGAGTTCATGTCGACGTCATTAATCTCGAAGAGCAGGAACGGAAGACCGAGATGGCTCTTTTGCAGCCAGCCCGAGTAGTAGATGACGCTGTTCCGATTCGTGTACTGATGAAGTTCCTCAAGCGCCTGCGTTCGTACGAGATCATACCTGTCAGCGCTTTCACGGATCGCCTTACAGACGGCCGCCCAATCACCCAAAGCCGAGCTTCTCCTGCGTCGCCCTTGATTGTCGGCTTAACGATCGGCAACCGCAGCTGCGACAACGTTTCGCGAACTGCAGACCGCCGACACAAAGTTCGGGCGCATGCGAAAAAGTCATCGAGCCAGCGTAGGGGAACGCCAATGCGCTGATATCGCTCATGATGTGTGTGCCGGCGAACTTACGCTCACTTGTCGTGAGGCTCACTTCTTTCGCGTACTCATAAGGCTGAACGGGTTGAGTCCACTCTCTCAGGCGCCTCTCGCCCAGCGCGGCTGTCGCGTTGCATTGGCCATGGACCGTGCGGCTCGGGCGCGAGCGCCTGTGATGTTGAGCCGATACGATGCGAGTTGTCGGCTTACTCCATACTTCAAGCTGATGTGGTCGAGGGTAAGCGAGAGACGCGCGCAATTTACGCAAGCTGCGTCGGGGAGCAACAACACGCCGGCAAGGTAGTCCGCCTCATCTTCAACGTCCCGATTGATGCTTCGGCAACCCTGTGTGCCGAGTGGCGCCGAGGGAATGTGCGACAGAAGCGCGTGCGCGAGTTCATGAGCGATCGTATTGTTGACGCGGCCATCCGAATGAGCATCGTTGTAGACGATGATGCGCCGCGAGCCAACAAAGAGCGTTAAGCCGGAAACGGCCCTGCCAGCTCGCCGGAGAACATCCAGAGCCTGATCGCAGCCGGTGATTTGCGCGAAAGAGACGACGGGAATGTTCAGAAAATTGGCCGCTACGCGCGGCGCGAAAGGCGCAAGCTCGTGCAACGAAAGTTCTGACCGAAGGTTCGCCGCAATTCTGTTAGCGTCTGCCTTGAAACCGCGTCTTAGTGGCAACGTTACTAGCGCTTTCTCGCCTTCGCCGGATTCACTAGTTCGTAAGCATTCCGGATCACGGTAGTGAGGGCAGTGGCCTGCTCCTCCGTCAGGCTCGGATCACCACGCAGTAGCACGGATATTTCTGTTAACGGATCCTTCTGTGAGGGCGAAGCGCCGAGGTAGTCATTGGCGTCTACGCCGGACCATCTGACGAGGGCGGCCAGTCCATCGACGTCCGGTCGCTTTCCTTGCGCCATTCGAGTCAGCGTCGACGCGCTTATACCGGCTTCCTTGGCAACCTGGCGCCACTGGAGACCGCGCCTGCGCCTCGTCGCATCGAGCGCGGCATATAGCCGATCGGCATCTAGACCCGGTCGTTCGGGCATACATCAGTCCTTTGCGGCGTCGGGGCGGGGCGGCGGTTTGACATTTAGAACAGCGTTTGATATATAGAACCGGGGGCCCGCCGTTGCGGGACTCGAAGCTCGTTCTTATTTCGCAACTAGGCGCGGGCAGCCCCTGCCGAACGGGAGGAACCAAGATGGATGAAATGCACGACGGTAAGGAGGCCGAGCTCGAAGGTGAGCTGCGCGAACTGGACCGCGCGATCGCTGAAGATATGGAGCGGCTCGAGCAAGATGAAGCCCGTAAGGCAGAAATCGAGCAAGAGATGGAGCGTCGCCCCATCGTAATCTTCGTGAATACGCGCGAGCGTCGCATCGAGGCCCGTAGCATTTCATATGATGAGCTGGTGCGGCTCGCGTTCGACCCTGCCCCGTCCGGGCCGAACATTGCCTTCACGATTACCTATCGTCGCGGCCCCCACGAGCATCCCGAAGGCATCGTGGCCCCAGGGCAGACCGTGCGCATTAAGGAGGGCGAGATATTCAATGTCACACGAACTGATCGATCGTAGCCCGGACCTACGGCGCCTTCGCGACGACGGGTATGAGTTGGAGATCCGCGGAGGCCATCTCCTCATACATAACGTCCCGTATGTGCGCGCGGATAAGAGCGTGGGCCTCGGAACGCTGGTATCGACTTTGCGGCTGGCTGGCGATGTCACCACGACGCCTGACACGCATGTCGCGACGTTCGCCGGGGACTGTCCTTGCGATACGAACGGCGTTCCGCTAACTCATATCATAAGCAGCAGCCGACAGCAGGTGGCTCCAGATCTCTACATCGATCACACCTTTTCGTCGAAGCCTGCGAATGGATACGCCGACTATTATGAAAAAATTACGCACTATGCTGCGCTGGTGGCAGGTCCGGCACAGGTGATCGATCCTAAGGCGACGCCGCGTCGCTACGCCGTCATGCAGGCCGATTCTGCGGAGTCACCCTTTGTCTATATCGACAATGCTTCCGCTCGCGCCGGCATTGAGGCGATCAACGCAAAGCTCGCAGGAGCGAAGGTGGCGATCATCGGGCTAGGGGGCAGTGGATCGTACCTTCTCGACTTTATTGCGAAGACGCCGGTAGCCGAGATCCATCTATACGACGCAGACGAATTCGCACAACACAATGCGTTTCGCGCCCCGGGCGCCGCGACTGTTGAGGAACTGCGAGCAAAGCCTAAGAAGGTCGTTTACCTTGCGGAGCGATATTCGGAGATGCACCGGGGCATTCGCGCGCACGACGAGATGATCAGCGCTTCGAACGCGGAGCAACTTGGTGGGGCGGACGTCGTCTTTACGTGCATGGACGAGGGCGCCGCAAAGGCTGATTTGATTACCGCCTTAGAGCGGCTCGACGTGACATTTATCGACCTTGGAATCGGCATCCAAGCCGACGAAGGCGCGCTGCATGGCATAGTGCGCGTCACTACAAGTTCTCCTGGACATCGCAAACACGTTCACGAGGGGCACCGAATACCACTCGGTATCGGCGGGCCCGATGACTATGCAAGCAACATCCAAATCGCCGAACTGAACGCACTGAACGCGGCGCTGGCAATAATCAAGTGGAAGAAATTACGGGGGGTCTACGCGGATCTTGAAGGAGAGATGCACAGCCTCTACACGCTTGACGGAAACCACCTGATAAATGAAGACTCCGCCAGATAACAGTCGCGAGCAACGGTTCACGGTTCAATTCGTCAAGAGCGTCCCCGAAACGCCGGCGCCGCGCGTCCTTTACGTATCCATGGAATTTGCGACGGCGGTCCATCTCTGTGGTTGCGGATGCGGCAACGAGGTTGTGACGCCATTGTCGCGCCGCAACGGCTGGAAGCTCTTGTACGACGGTGAAACGGTATCGCTGAGCCCGTCGGTCGGAAACTGGTCATTTCCCTGTCGATCGCACTACTTCATCACTGAGAACAAGGTACTCTGGGCGCCCAGCATCGAGGCGCAGCCGGCGACCGCCCGGGGCGAATCTCAAAACGTTCGCACGCAGGCGAAGTGGCGCGGATTATTCGCCGCGCTGGGATCTCTTATCAAGCGAAAGTAGGCTGACGGTATCATGCTCGGCTACCGTCGGGTCCCAGACGCTCTCGCGTCTGTTCGCATCAGCGCAACTCTTGAAGCATCGCGGACGTGTTCGGCATCCGCGCCGGCCGAGAACTCTGGTCCGGTCTAGTATCGGGATGGTCCAGGTCCAGATCGTTCGAGGAGACTGATCAGCGCCGACGTGACGTCCATCGCAATGAGTAGAGGCGACCGCAGACCGGGTCCCGGTCGCCCCTACGCGCCTACTCGCTCTCGAATGGATCAGCGTAGCCGCTGCTGCGCCGCTGGCGTGCGAGCATCGGGTCGCAGTAGACTTCGCTCCAGAGCGCAGCATCGCTCGGGCCGAATCCCTCGAAGCGCCACGTCGAGGCGGTGAACGGCGTGAAGCGGGGCGTCGCGGCAGCACGCCATTGGCGAGCTTCGTCTTCGGTGAAGCCGAACTGCACCCAAAGCGCGCGATCGGGGATGTCGGCTACGACGTCCTCGGCATCGCCGGCCGGATCGCGCGGAATCCGCTTCGCGCGGAATTCCGGATCGTCGAGGGCACTCGGCGTACAGCCGAAGAACAACGGAAAGGTCATCGGTGGACTATCCTCCATCGCTTGACGGACTCGGTCGGCGCTGCAACGCCGGCCGAGTCGCTTAGTATCTACGCCCCCATTCTACCATGCGAACGTGTGTTCGGCAAGCCTAGAAAGGAGGCGAACGCGACACAGTCGCAGTCGCTTGCTGTGGGTCGGGTGTCACGCAAATTTCCGGCTGTTGCAGCGCGCCGTGATGCGCACTGGGCGAAGTACGCGCGTCGTCTCACGAGCGGCATCCATCGGCCGCAAAGCTGGAATGCCACGCTGCGGATGGCGGTGATAGTGCTCGACGATGGCAAAGCGCGGAACGCCGGCGAGATTCTGTCCGCTGGGCTCGAACGCGGCATCGTGCGTTCGGACGTCAGGGCACAAGCAATTTTCGATTCGCTCGCGCGGTACATCCAGCGCGCGCACATGCTGGGGCGGCGGTCCGTAATAACCATGGACGAGTACCGCCGCTTCCGCGTCGATCAACCGCCCGACGAGTGGCCCGACCCGGCGCGTCCTGTAACGCGGCCGTCAGCGCCGACTTCGCAGGCGCTCGTGGCGCAATTGCGAGCGACGTGTACCGGCGAGGACGCGACGGGCTTCGAGATTGCAGTCTGCCAAGCATTTTCGGCGCTCGGCTTCGTCGCAACGCATCTCGGGGGACACGAAGCTCCGGACGGCGTCCTTGATGCACCGCTCGGACCACTCGCTTACCGCGCGATGCTCGAATGCAAGACGTGGCAGGGCACGCGCGTTCCGCGAGTAGACGTCGCCGAAGCTGCGAAGTACCGTCCCGCGTTTCACGCGGATATTGCGCTGCTCGTCGTGCCGGCTCTCGCCGAGTACGACATGGAGTTCAACTCTGAGCTCCGGACTCATGAGGTCTCGGCATGGTCGGTTGACGACGTTGCGCAGCTGCTGGAGATTGGCGCCGATCCGCACGAACTCCGTGCGCTCTTCGTCCCCGGGATCGGCGCGGATCATCTCGGCGATCTGCTATGGGAGCGGCGGCACGGTGCCGCCAAACGCGTCACCGTCGCGGCCGAACTCCTGTGGCAGACCGTATGGGACCAGCAGAAGCAGCTTGTCGGCTCGCCGGACGTCCCCGCGATCGACGAAGACGCCGCGATGCTGCTCCTGGATCAATCGCTTCGTGCCCGTGGATCGTCCGCGACAGCCGATCGCGTAACAGTCCGCCTCGCGATCGCGCAACTCAGCGCCCGCACGTGCGCCGCCGCAGCCGAAGGCGACCGGCTCGTGATCGTGCGGCCGCCGCCGGAGACCGCCGCACAGCCGGCTGCCAGTTCGCCGCGCGATTCCAAAACTAGGCGGTTATATACCTGGCTCAACAGCCGGGCGGGGCCGAGCCGCGGTCGCTAGCGAGACGAGAAACCTCTCCTGGCACGGCCCCGCGCGCCTGTATCTTCTCAGCTAGCACAATCGCGACCACTCACCGCCGCAGGACCGAATCGCGCTGCTCTACGATACAGGTGCCGAACGGAAAGCGCCAGTCAGGGCAGGATTCGCACCGGCGCGTTCGGGTCGTTGATACGGTACACCGTCCACGTTCCGTCCTCGCGGATGCACGCGCCCGCGACAACGGAATCGCCCTCAACGAGCAGGCGACCGACGACCGTGCCGTTCGCAAGCGTCACCTCGGCGCGGCGACCGCGGTTCCGGTCAACTATTGAGAAAGCGTCTCGCATGGGGGCAGCTGCGCCGTCCAAGGGCGGTAGCTCCTGCTGCCCTCGCGAGAGGGTGAGCGGCGGCGCGCTACCCGTTCATAACGGCCTCGTCTAAGTGCTCGTAGGGATCGGTGTCGCGGTACAGCACCCAGTGTCGCGTACGCGCGGCTGAAAAATCTGATCTTCGGCCGCGCGAGGTCGGGGAAGCAAATATATCGCGCTGGGTCGCGCGCGTGATTTCGGCGGCGATTGGCAACGCGGTCCGCCATTCAACGGCGAGGCAACCCCGACCGCGCGACCACAGCCGCAGGATCGCGGCGAGTTCGGTCACGAGAGCGCGATGTTCGTACCTGCAGCTCACGGTTGCACGCCCGCCCGCGAATCCACTCGCTTTGCGGCTGTGTGACTGGGAGCACGATCTCTCCGCCCGGGACATCACGACGCCGCTTTGCGTGCCCAGTGCGCCGCCTCGTTTCGGTAGCTCGCCGCGATGATTGCACAGACGACTGCATAGGCGGCATCCTCGGCGGCGCGAACGTCTCGGGCCGTTACGCGAATCGCGGCGTCGTCGTCGGTGGCCTCGGCGGCAACCCCGCACGCCTGGAGGCCAGCAGCAAGGGACCTGGCGCTCCGGTCCCGCTCGGCGAGCATCCCCGGGGTGTTGAACCGGTCGGCGGCATCCCTGGCGAGTACCGCGACCGCAAAGGTGAAGGTCCCCATGGGTACCACAATAAACCCGCCTTTTTGCTGTGTGGTATTGCGAAAACCGCGACAGCGCGGTATGCAGCGTCCCGTGGTGTCCGGGTGGTGCCGATTAGCAGTCGTCGACGAAGAGCGCTCGAAGCGCCAGGAGAAATCTATCTACGCGCGACCCGCGCGCGCAGGGGCCGTGCGCGCCATCGCTAAACGACGTTCCCCCCGGGGCTTTAGCCGCGGATGCCATGACTATGGTCGTTCAGGAAGGGGTCGGATGAACGAAGAGGGGTTTGATGCGTTGGGCGAGATCGACGGCTTTTTTGGTCCCGAAGTCGCCGCCTCAGCGGATGTCTTGGCTAACGCGGTTGACGCCGACGTACTTTTCTTTAATGCCGATCTAGACTACGGCGTCGATGAAGCCCTCATTAACATCGTAAGAGCACGCGAGCGACTGCGGCCCAATCTCGTCCTTGTTCTGGTGACGCTTGGTGGCGACCCAGATGCCGCGTACCGCATCGGCCGATGCTTGCGGCAAAAATACAAAGGCAAGATCACTATTTTCGTGAGTGGCGCTTGCAAGAGTTCGGGAACACTCCTGGCGCTCGTCGGCGATGAAATCGTGATGTCGGACTATGGACAACTCGGGCCAATCGACATTCAGGTTGCGAAGCCAGACGACATTGGGACCATGAGCTCTGGGTTGACCGCCACGACCGCGCTCACAGAGCTTAGGAATGAGGCATTCCTGACTTTCGAGCGGACGATGCTTGAAATCAAACGGCGAAGCTTCAGCAATGTGTCCTTCCGAGCCGCGTCTGAAGTCGCATCGAACCTCACTGTTGGGTTATTCGCGCCAATATACGCGCAGGTTCAGGCTCTCCAGTTAGGCGAGGTAGGCCGAGCCAATCGCATCACCGGCGCGTATGGACGCCGCCTGGCGAGTAGGAACGTGAAAAATGAGGCGATCGACCGGCTTATTGCAACCTTCCCGTCACACACGTTCGTTATTGATCGCGAGGAGGCACGCCACTACTTCGAGGTCGTCCGGGAGCCTAGCCCGGAGGAATGCGACCTTTTCGACTTACTAGGCGACGTGGGGCTCGCTCCGATGCACGTACAGGGAAGTCCGGCGGGTATGCACGTCCACGAAGCAATCGTAGAGTACCTGAATACCGTACCGAAGGATAACGAAGATGCCGCACAAGAGCAGCAGCAACAGCAGCAGCCTGGAGAGACTTCGGCGGGAGCAGATCGACGAGAGCGCGAGGCTCTTCATGATTCGCCAGGAGGGCGACCTCCCGCAACAGCGGGACCAGAAGTCGCGGTATCAGCGAACGGATCGGAGCGAACCGCGTGAGTGCCCAGCTAACTGCCGCCGTTCTAACGCCGTCGGGCCACGAGCGTCCACGCGACGCGTGGGTGAACCGAAAACCGGGTTTTTCACAGAGTAGGCCCTGGTCCGCCAAAAGTTGGCGCCTTACCCTTTAACGGGCGAGGTCAGCCGTTTGGTTGCGGATCTGTTTCGGTTCGGAAAGAGGCATTTGAACGGGCCCGGACGTTGGCGAAACGCGCCAGGAAAGATCCGGCGAGTTAGAATGCGTGGTAAGTCGCCGTTCTTCTGGTCGGCGTGTCGCGGCTTGCCGCGCGCTGCACCGCGGCGCTTTCGCTTGCGGATTCAGCGCGCTTAGCGCCTTGTAGTGGGGCCGCGTCCTTATTCCTAGGCTACGGCCGGCAGGTGTCACCAGGGCGCACTTTGTTGAACTAGATATAGCCCCGAAGAGTTAACGCGCCCAACGGACCTGCCGAGAGGAAGAACCGGCTGCCGTGTCGCTTATCCTTTGCTGTTGTGCAAGTTGCGGGTGGCCTTGCGACGACGTGAGTGTCGTTTCGCTTCCCAGTCGCGCTGCGCCGATAGTCGGCCGGCGCGTTTTCGCATACGCACGTTACCGTTCGACGTTCCTGCGGGGAGTAAACGAATGCAAGACGCTCAGCGCGCGGCCGAGTCCGAGAGCCGCCTCACCGACGAGCAAAAGGCCGTCGTACTCGGTCACTACGACCGCGCGGCGCCCCTGATCGTCGCGAGCTTCGCGGGCGTCCCGGTCGTCGCGGCAGAGTACATCGACGGTGTGGGAGGTCCCGCGGTCTTCACGGCGTCATGGCACAAGCCGCTTCCGCCGTCGATTCCGCACATCGACATTGGCCCGCCGCCCGCGGCGAAGCGTTACGTGGCCGTCGCTGTGAACTCCCTGCTGTGGCTCGTCCACCGCAATGCGGTCGGCTTCGGCTCGTGGACGCCGACCCCGCGAGATCCTGAACGAGTCGGCTTCGCGCGCATCTTGCTGAGCCGGCGCAACGGCGCGACTCCCGAGCAACTGCACGAGGCGATGCTGGCGCTGCGCTCGGCGTTGTCTTCATCCGGCGCCGAATCGATCCCGGTGCTCGACGGAGTTGACGGCGCAGCGCTGTTCATCCCGTTCCAGGACGCGCCCGCGTACGACGCGGTCCGAACCTGGCTGCATGCCGTCGTTGCATCCGCCGTCGCCGCGCATCCGACCCTGCTCACGGAAGAGCCCCATGCCGCCAAGGCGCTGATCCACATCAGCGTCACGACGAACGCCGTCGGCCGTTTCAGCACGCTGCCCTACTGCATCCAGGGCACCGCGACGCTCCCGATGGTCACGCCGATCGAATGGAACGAGCTGGGCACCTTCACCAACGGCGCCGTCACCGCGGCGAACAGCGCCGAGCGCCTCGCCAAGGCAGACGTCTTCGCGCGTGAAGCGCAAGCGCACGCAGCGCAGCGCTTCGCCGATATCAGCGGCTGACTCAACTCTTATCGGCGTGGGCCGTTAAGCCTGGTCCTCTGCTGAACAGTCGACGGCGTCGCAGTGCGCTGGCGGAGAATACCGTCGCCCGCTTCAGCTCGCTGCCCGTATTTCGTCCATAGTCGCGCCGAGTCGCGCTGGGAAAGTGGTCCGAGGTCAGACCTGTACTCCGACGCCTGCGCTGACGAAGCACGGCGTGTCATGGAAAGAGTCAACGACGTGAACTGAATCCATGACAATAGCTGCCCCGGCGGGCGCTCTTGACGAACCGCACTAACTTGACGGATCTGACAAACGCGGCGTACAATCGGAGCGTGAAGCGATCACCGGCCGGCAGTTCGTCCGTCAGGGCGTTAGCGATCTCAGCAAGCCAGGCCAAGAAGGCGGTCGCGGCGCGCCTGTATGACGACGTCCTACGACTGCCGTTGCAGGACGCTCGGTCCTTGGAGTCGTTCGTCGGCAGGATCGTGGACGCGCCGTCGGAGCCTTTCGTGACGGCGTACGTGCCGTCGGGAAACCCCGCGAACGTCACGGTGAGCTATCTTCGTACCGACGGCTTCGACTTGGTCGGAACGGCATCGGACCGCAGCGGCATCGTCTTGATCGAGCCTCGCCGAGCGCGCAGCCGCAAACGGCCGATGCACAGCACCACCCGACAAGTGCACGCGCCCACGGCGGCGGCGGACCCGATGGAGGTCGCACGGGCCCGCTATGCGTCGCTCCGCGCGGAGATCGTCGACAGATCGCTATCACTCCGCGCGGCAGCGGCGCGAATGGATCTGTCGCCGCAGGGCCTGTCCGATCGCATCGAGCGCGGCCAGATGCTCGCATTCCCGGACAAGAACCGCAAGATGATCCCGGTCGAGCTCATCGACCTCGAGCGGCCGGATCGAACCGTCCCGGGGCTGGGCGAGGTGATTCGCGCCGCGTCGGTCGAGCCGTTTCGTCTCGCCGTGTGGCTGCTCAGCGCGAGCCGGGCGCTCGGCGGGAAGCGCCCTGTTGACGAATTGCGCCGCGGTAGGATCGCATCCGTCGTGGACGCGGCGTACGGGCTGGACGCGTGACATGCTGCCGCCTCCGCCGCCACGCGGAAGCGTTCGGCCCCGTTTCCGCCGGTTGACCGTGGGAAGCATCGTCCATCGTGTGTACAACCCGGAAAAGTTTGGCGCGAGCGCGACCGGTTACCGCCGCTTTGGCCCCGTTGCTCGCATGGATCACCATGTCCGGCCGCGCGGCTCACGGCGGGACCGTGGAATCTTCTACGGTGCGCCGACATATCGTGGATGCCTCGTCGAAGTGCTGGACGACCGAATGCTCGACCTCACCAACCGTCGCCACGCGGTGCTGCGCATCACCAAACCGCTGACTCTGCTGGACCTGCGGCGCGCCGGCGCAATGGCTGCCGGTGTCGACGCTCGGATCGGCAAATGCCCTCATCGCGAATCGCAGCCGTGGGCGCGCCACTTCTATGAAAGCGAGTCGTATGGGCGCATAGACGGCTTTACGTGGCTCAACAGCCACACGGACGATGAGGCGTTCGCATTCGTCGAACGCGCCGGCGACGCGTATGCCGTCGTGGTGGACGTCCCGCTGACATCGGAGACTCGCGAGATTGCAACGTTGTGCGATCCGCTCGGAGTCGTCATCGGCCCGCTGTAACCGTCATGCCGTCAATCCGCCGGACAGCTACGCGCTAGGGCAATCGCAGAGCTCGCGCTACGGCCGGCGGATCGGCGAGGCGTTTCGACGCCGCGCGAACGGGTGCGGTCGAGCGAGGTGCCTGACAGCTCTCGTGGAACGGTATCCCAACAAAGGTTTGGATCGAGGGGTGCCATGACCGACCGAGCGCGCGTGACCGTGTACATCAACCCTGCGTCGTCGCAGCAACTTCGAGACGTCGCCGGATACAGGCTCGCCGACGGCTCGCCGGCGATCGACGTCGTCTGCCTGTTCGCCGGGAACTACGCCGCCTCCGAGCCGCCGTATCTCCGCGCGAACAACAACGATCCGCCGACGACGAGTCCGCTCAATCCGAGCATACAGTCCGTGCTCGACGACGGGTCCGTGGCCTACCTCCAGCAGCAGGGGCTCACGGTGCTGCTGACAGTCACGAACGGCTGGAACCCCGTGGGCTGGTCCCAGTTCACCTCGGAGAGCGACGCGGCGGCGTTCGCACAGTACCTGCAGTCCGACATCATCGGCGAGTACGGACTGAACGGAATCGACATCGACGACGAGTACAGCACCGGTTCACCGAACGACACGTCGCTGATCATGGTGACCACGATCATGCGATCGATCATGCCGGACACCGTCATCAGCAAAGCGCTGTGGTCGGACGCGAGTGACTTCGCCGCGACGTGGAACGGGCGCACGCTCGCCGGAAATCTCAGCTACGGCGCCGAGATGTCGTACGGCGGCCCTCCGCAGTACCGGCTCCCGGCCTATACCTCCGGGCAGCCGGCGGCGAATCTCCTCACGCCGAGTCAAGTATCATGCGGGTTCTGGGCGAATCAGCCCTCGAGCGATCCAAGCGCAGACGTGGCGTGGCTCCAACAGAACGGCTACGCCGGATTCATGATCTTCGGATTCGAGGATCAGGCCAACGTCGACTTGACCGGGACGCTGGTCAACGACTGGTACGGCGCCGGGAACTGGAACCCGCCCACGTAACCTGAAACCGCTTGAGCACGGCCGATTCTTGCCGACCGCCGTATCAGACGTGCTCGTTGACGTCTGAGTTGCATGGGGGCGTAGCGTTATGCGAACCGCTCGTGGTCACGGTCGGGCTCCTACGCCCCCGGAAGACACAGCGCAGTCCAGCAGGGCCAACTGGACGAGGCAGAATTCCTACTTGCGCGCGAATTCGCCTCAACGGACCGAGGCGTTCCGCTGTGAAAAGGCACTCTCTCTGCCAGAAGCTTGTGTCCCGATCACGTACGAGCGCGACGACCGCTCTTGATGACCGGGCCGGCCCGAAGCGAACCGGCGACATGCGGTCTTTTAGACGACCGTGGTACCGGATGAGCTAGCTTCACTGGCGGAGCGCGAGGGGAGTCGAACCACGCGCTCGCGCTCTCAGAACGAATCCGACTATTCCGCGCTCTTCGCCGACGGGATGCAGCTTTCAAATAGCATGACGCAGTGGAAGGTCGAATGTTCGCGCCGGCTATCCCGGACCGTCAAAGTAGCGGCGGTCGTCTTCAGCGCGCAAAGTTGCGTCTGGGCGGCAGTGCTCCGGGAATATCTGACCAGGTACAGCAGTGCGGTTTCTGTAACATTACGTCTATGGCGAAGCGAGGACATCGCCGATTTCTCGAGGCTATGGCGAAGAAGTACTTATGGTGGGAACCGGTCGGCCAGAAGCGATTCGATGATGCAAGGGTTATCGCGCAGGTCCTGAACATCGGCGAGTTCGACGATGCGAGGGCGGCCATTGAAGAACTCGGAGAGGACCGCCTGCGTGACGTCGTTATTCACGCAGAGCCCGGGTGGCTCTCACCGCGCTCATGGACGTTCTGGAACTACCGACTTGGCCTCATCTCGGAACGCGATCCCATTCCGCCGCTAAGAACGCGCCGGTTCGGACGGTGACAGCGTTCAAACCGAACAAGTCGATCCTCCCGGGAGCACAGCGGGCGCTTTGGGACGAGCTTCGGTTCACGGTCGAGATGGGCATGACGCTTTACGGCGGTACAGCGATCGCGCTACGGCTGGGACACCGGACGTCGATCGACTTCGACTTTTTTGCGGACGGACCGTTACGCAAACCAAAGATAACGCGCGCGTTACTTATCTCGAAGGACGATGTGGTTCTCCAGGACGCGCCCGATACCCTCACGGTGAACCTGTACCGCAGCGGCGCCCATGTGAAAGTGTCGTTCTTTGGTGAACTCGTACCGAAGCGTATCGCCGGGCGCGTGGGAGAACCGGAAATGACCGACGACGATGTGCTGTGCGTCGCATCGCTCGATGACTTATTTGCTACGAAGGTCAAGGTGATCCTCGACCGTGCCGAGGCGAAAGACTACATCGACATCGCGGCGCTCATTCGCCAAGGCCTGTCCCTCGAACGTGCGTTAGGGGCAGCTCAAACGATTTATGGTAACGCGTACCAAGTCTCCGAGGCGCTCAAGGCACTGACATACTATGGTGACGGTGATCTGGGCCGAGTCACAAAACAAGACCGAGCGTTGCTCATCACGAGCGCAGCTCGCGTACGGAATATCGACAAGGTGCAGCTAGCCGCGGCGAGCGTGTCGCCGGCTTGAGCGCCGTAGTGTAGCCGGCCGAGTCGAGGGCGCAGCGGCGCGATCGCCGCGCATCAGACCCTGCTGACGGAAGAGCTCCATGGCGCGAAGGCGCTGATCCACATCAGGGTCGCGACGAACGCCGTCGGCCATCTTAGCATGCTGCCCTACTGCATCCTGGTCACCGTGACGCTCGCGATGGTCACGCCGATCGAGGGAACGGCGCGCCGCGCCGTTCGTCCGCGACGGCGCGGCACGAGGCGGCGGAAGAGCGGCGAGCGGTCTCGTATCTTCCCGCTTCTGGGAAAGTGAGGCTGTCCGTTGGCCCGAGCGATCGGTCGAGATCGAGCAGCGTCGTTCGGCGACGCGGTCTTCGCGGTGATCATCACGATCATGGTGCTCCAGCTGAAGCTGCCCGCGCATCCAACGTTCGGCGCGCTTTTCGAAGAGTGGCCCACGGCGATTAGCTACGCGGTGAGCTACTTGCTGATCGCGATCATGTGGATCAATCACCACTTTCTGTTGCGATTCGCGAAGGACTCCACCCCGCGCCTGATCTTATGGACCTTCACGCACATGTTCGCAGCGTCGCTCGTGCCGTTCGCCACCGCGTGGATGGCGTCGACGCGGTTGGCGCCGGTCCCCGTGTTCGTCTATGCGGCGGCGATCGTCTTCGTGAACCTGTCCTACCACGCGTTCGCGTACGCCGTGATCGGGCCGAGAGCCGATCCGAACGTTTCTCAGGCGATGCGCCGCAAGGCGCTCGCGCGATCGCTGCTGACGATCGGACTCTTCACGGTCGCGATGATCGTCGCGCTGAAGTTGCCGATCGTCGCCTTTGCCCTCGTTACGTGCGTTCTGCTCACGTACGCGCAGCCCGAGATCCCCGGGTCGTCGAAGACGCTCGCATCGGATTCGCCCTGAGCGCACGGCGTAGGGTCGCTCGGGGCCGAGGCCGGAACTTGGGGCGTGCGAGCGAAGACGCGGCTGCGTGACCGACAGCCGCGATCGTTACACCGCGCGCGATCATGCCTTCCGCGAACGGGATCCGTATGCTGCCGCGAAGTACTGGCTCACGCTGCGGTGGCTGCGACCGCGGATGCGCCCCGGCGAGCTCCTCTATAACGTCGGCGTCGGAAGCGGCTGGTTCAATCACCTTGCCGTCGCGCACGGGCTGCGAGTGGAGGGCTGTGAACCGGACGCCGACGCCTTCACGGCGGCACAGCGCTCCGCGCCTCGCGGATGCACGCTGGAGCATGGCGGCCTCGAGAGCTTCGCGCGCGGCCGCCCGCCGGCGCCGCTGCTCGTGATGCACGACGTTCTGGAGCACATCGAGGACGACCGGCGCGCCGCTGCGACCGTGAGCGATCTCGTCGCGCCCGGCGGCGTTGCCGTCATCAGCGTCCCCGCGCTGATGTGCCTCTTCGGCCGACACGACGAGGAGCTGGGACACTTCCGGCGCTACACGCCGTCCTCGCTGCGTGCCGTCATGGAACCGTACTTCACGTTCGAACGTCTTCGCTGGTTCGGTGCGGCGAGTATCCCGATCGCCTGGTATTTCTCCCGCTTCCGACGCGCGCCGTATCCGACGGGCGCCGTCGGTTCGCCGCTCGGTCGCGCGTACGCAGCCGTGTGCGCAGCGGAAAGCTTCATCCCCGAGCCCATCGGCACGTCACTCATCGCGCTGCTGCGTCCCAGGGCGCCTGCTACGAAGACGTCCTTCCGGCTCTGAGACGTCCCGAAGCCGGATTCGCCGGCGGTCGCCGGGGGACGAGCGCTGCGGGCGCGCCCGCGTTCCGGCGCAGGGCCGAAGGCGCCTCTCCCCGCCGTCGATACGTCCCGCTTCGGTGGACACCGTACGGGCAGCGTCATCGTTGCGGCCAGCCCGCGGCCGTCGCGTCGACGCGGCACACGATCGCGGCGTGGGCGGCCGCTCCGTCGATGCGTCCGGCGCGAACGTCGTGCGCGAGCGCGCTCGCCCATCCGGTCGAACGATCCGAGCGCGAACGCGGCACATCGGGCCGCGTGCCGCCCCACAGCGACGGCGGCACGCAGAGCCGCCGATCCGGCTGCACGAACCGCTCGTCGGTGGTGCGCACCGTCGTGCCCCAGCAGAGCGGCATGTCGTGCACGGCGACGGCGAGCGGGTTGTCGAAGCGCGGCTGCGTCACGAAGTGGCCGAAGTCGACGAGCTGCGCGCGGCACGTCTCGTTCGCATCCTCGTCGCGTGTGAGCTGCACGTTCACGACGTCGCACTCCAGCGGCAGCGTCTCGTCCCGCAGCCAGCGGTCGAAGTTCTCGTATGCGGGCGGGTCGGGATCGGGTAGCGCCTCGTTCGCGTACGAGAACGTCAGTCGTCCGGCGTGCCGTTCGACGCGAAATCGGGTGCCGCGGTTCGCCGAGGTCACGCCGTAGCGGCGCAGGAACAGCTCGATTTCGAGGAGCAGCCGCGCCCGGTCGGAATCGTTTGCCGGAATCTCCACGCCGTCGATCTCGCGCCGGTGTGCGCGGCGCGCGAGCGCGCCGGCCGGGACCCGCTCGAACGTCCGCGTGACGACGTCGAAGCCGAGGTCGAGCAGTCCGTAGAAGGGCAGCGTGCGGAGATCGGGCGCGGCGTGCGCGAAGATGCGATCGACGAGCATCTGATACGCGACCTCGCGCAGCAGCTCGCCGAGCGTGCAAAGCCCGGACGCATGATGCGTGCGCGCCGGAGTGCACCCCGGCGCGACGCCTGCGCCTTTCACGTCGATCAGCCCGCGCGCCGCGCCCGTCGCTTCGTCGAAGTTCGCGGCGACGATCGTCGCGCGGCCGTAGCGCGGCGGTCGCCATGCCGGCATGACGGCGCCGCGCGCGTCGACCGGCGTGTTCGCAACGTCGGCAGCTGTCTGAGACGTCGAGACGACCCCCGCTCGCGCGAGGAGCCATCGCTCGACGCCGGCGTCGTCGCATGCGGTGAGACGCGGGAAATCGCGGCGCACGAGCCCATGATTCGCGAAGACGACTCGCGCCGTCGCGACGCGTCGCACGGTGTCCGGACGGACGAGCGGTTCCCACAGCTCGTGCGGCTCGCGCGGGATCGTGCTCGTCACGTCGCGTGGAAAGGCTGAAAACGACGTCATGCGAGGGAGAAGGTATCCGGCCGCTTTCCAAGCAAGGGCATCCGAAGTGGCGCATTCGCGCTCACGCTGTCCGATGCTTTGGGGTGATAACGTACATGGGTGATACAGCAGGCCCGGGCTCGAGCGATCAGGGCACGCCCGGAGGCTCCCGAACGCCGGTTCATGAGTTCAAGCGCGCCGTCGCGCGCGACCCCGCGCTGCAGGAGCAGCTGGCGAACTCGCAGAGCGAAGACGAGTTCCACAAGAACGCCGTGGCGCTCGGCGCCAAGCAGGGCTTCACCTTCACCGAAGCCGACAGCCGGGCTCACGTCGCCGAGACGCAGCGCATCCGTGCGCTCGGGCGACCGGAGCCGCCGCCGCAGCCGCAGACGTCCTCGAATTGCGGCACGGGCTATACCTGCGACAAGAGCAACGCCTGTACGTGGAACATCTACAAGGGCTGCTAAGACATGCCCGCGACGGCGCCTGCGGCGGCGTGGCCTGACAGCCTCGCCGCCGCGGCATCGTATGCCGTAGCGCATGGACGACGCTCGCGGCGGGAGGCGCGGGCGTTTCCTCTTCCGGTCCCGTTCGAAGACGCGCTTCGGCCGCTCTGCGCGTGGGCGTCCGGCGAAGCGCGCCGCCTCGGTGCGCGCTCGACTTCGCTCGAAGACGACGCTTGGGACGATCTCGAACGCGCGCTGGCGGTGATCCTCGCCACGATCGCGTCGGGGGCCCTGCTCGCCGAGTTCGATCGCGTCCGGCCGCCGGGGCGCAGCCTGCTCGCGCGATTTCTCCACGAAGAGGCGATCGTTCGCGCCGACGCGCCGGCGCACTCGCGTTCGCGCTACGACGCGTTCGTCGATGCGCTTCTGGATGACGGGTTCGCCCACTTCTTCGAAACGTATCCCGTTCTCGCGAGGCTCGCGGGCGTCGCCCTGGACGCCTGGATCGCCCGCACGGTGGAGCTCCTCGAACGGCTCCACGCCGATCGTGCGCGGTTGGCGGACGCCTTCGCGCTTGGGCCGGACGAGGTCGTCACGCGCATCGATGCGGGACTGTCCGACCCGCACGACGAGGGCCGCTCCGTAGCGATCCTCACGTTCGAGTCGGGCGTTCGGCTCGCGTACAAGCCGCGCAGCATCGCGCTCGATGCGGCGTTCGGCGAGGCTCTCGCGTGGTGCAACGCGCGCGCACGCTTTCTGCCGCCGGGGGACGAGGAGCCGGTCCGATTCGCCGTCCCTCGATCGCTCGCGTGCGGCACGCACGGATGGGTGGAAGCGATCGCGCCGGCGCCGTGCGCGTCCGAACGTGCGCGCGAGCGCGCCGACTTCGCCGGCGGCATGCTGCTCGCCGCCGCGTATCTGCTCGGCATGACCGACGGGCATGGCGAGAACGTCGTCGCGGACGGCGAGCGGCTCGTGCTCGTGGACGCGGAGACGGTGCTCCATCCGCACGTCGCAACGCAGCCCGGCCGTCGCGAATATCAGCTCGGCCGCACGCGCGGGTGGGACACCGTCCTGCGCACGGGACTGCTTCCGCAATGGCAAGCGCTTCCCGACGGGCGCGGCATCGTCGACATGAGCGGGCTCGCGACCGCCGCCGCGGTGCGCGGAACGATCGTCGGCGGCCGCTGGCACGCGCTGAACACGGACGAGATGTCGTTCGGCATCGAGCGTCGCGCCGACGTCCCGGACGCGGACGCCGATCAGCCCGACGCGACGGACGAGCGTCGCGTCGACCGCATCGTCGCCGGCTTCGAAGCCGTCTATCGCTTCGCCGCGGAGCACCGTGAAGCGCTGATCGCCGGACCGCTCGCCGCGTTCGCCGGGCTGCGCGCGCGTTTCGTCGCGCGCGGGACGAGCGAGTACGCTGCGCTACTCATCGAAAGCGTCCAGCCCGCGCGCCTGCGCGACGAAACGGCGTACGGCGAAGCGCTGATGCAGCTCGGGCCCGCGTGGAGCGACGACGCCGGCGAGAAGCTGCTCCACGCCGAGCTGCGCGCGCTGCGCCGGCTCGACGTCCCGTACTTCGAGGTCGACGTCGACGGCGCGACGATCGCCGATCGCACGGCCTTCAGCGTGTCGCCGCCGGCCGTGACGCGCGGCCTCCAGGACGCGACGGAGCGTCTTCGCGAGCTGTCGGACGACGACGCTGAGCGCCAATGCGCGCTGGTGCGCGCCGCGTTCGCGGCTCGCCGGGCGCGACTCGTCGATCCCGGGCCGGCGACGCCGTGGCCGCACGACGGAACATCGTCCGAGGCGTCGCTCCTGGAGGCTGCGCGGCGCATCGCCGACGATCTCGCCGCGACGGCGCTGTCGGCCGACGGCGATGCGGTCGAGTGGATCACGCTCTCGTACCAGAACGAGAACGCATGCTACGCGGTCGCACGCAGCGGCTTCGATCTGTACGACGGCGGAACGGGGATCGCGCTGTTTCTCGGAACGTTCGCGGCGCTCACGGGCGAACGCCGCTTCGAGCAGCTCGCGCGGCGCGCGATCGCTCCCGTACGAATCGCGCTGCGTGACGATCCGCAGGCGCTCGCGCGAAACGGCATCGGCGGCGGCTTCGGGGCCGGCTCCGTCGTGTACGCGCTGGTTCGGCTGGCGCACGCGCTCGACGATCCGTCGCTGCTGGCGGACGCGCGTGCCGCCGCCTCGCTGATCTCCGACGAAGCGATCGCCGCCGACCGCCGCTACGACGTGCTCGACGGAGCGGCGGGCGCGGTTCTCGCGCTGCTCGCGCTCGCCGCTGCCGGGGGCGTGGACGCCGTTCTCGCGCGCGCGGCCGTCGCCGCACGTCATCTCGTCGCCTCGCGCTCCGGCGAGGCGGACCGTCGTACGTGGCTCGTCGACGGGCGGCGACTGACCGGCTGCGCGCACGGCGCCGCGGGGATCGCGATGGCGGTGCAGCGGGCCGCCGCCGCGCTGCACGACGAGACGTTCGCCGCCGCGGCCCGCGAAGCGCTCGCGTACGAGCGCGCGACCTTTCTGCCGGCCGACGGCAACTGGCCCGATTTTCGCCACGCGCCGGACGACCAGGGCCGCCTGCGTTCCTCGATGATGTGGTGTCACGGCGCGCCGGGGATCGGGCTCGCGCGCCTGGCTTCCGGTGCGCTCGACGCGACCGCGGCGGAGGAAGTCGAGATAGCGCTGCGCTCGACGCTCGCGCATGGGCTCGGCAGCGCCGATCATTTGTGCTGCGGAAATTTCGGGCGAATCGAATTCGTGCACGAGGTCGCGCGGAGCCGCGGCGACCGTGCCCTCGCGCACCGCGCCCAGGCGGCCGCGAACGCGGTGCTGGAGAGAGCGCACCGCGGCGGCGCTTTCGGGCTCGGCTTCGACGACGCGCCGGCGCGCTGGAAACCATCCCTCTTCCGCGGTTCGGCGGGAATCGGATACGCGCTTCTGCGCCTCGTCGCTCCCGACGACGTCCCCTCGGTGCTCGCGTGGCGGTGATCGAGCACAGCGCGAAGCCGTTCGTCGAGCAGATCGTCGAGCGGCTCCCCGACGCACTCGTCTCCCCGGAAGAGCGAGCGTGGCTGTCGGGCCTGGCCGGCACGCTTCCGTTCGTGACGTTCGTCCTGCTCGAATGTCATCTCGGCGGAGCGGAGCGGCACGTCGACATCAGCGTCGGCTCGGACGACGGGACGAATCCGCTCGCGCGCGTCGTGCCCGCGCCGATCGCTGCTTGGCCTTGTCTCATGCTGGAGTACGACGCCGGACGGGGCCGCGAGCCCGCCGTGTTCACGCGCTTCTTGCCCGCGGCTCCGGCCGACGCCGAGACGCTGCTGCGTTTCGCGGAGCAGACGCTCGGCGCCACCGGCAGTGCGTTCGGCACGCTCTTGGCGTGCTGCGCGGCGCGAACGACGGACGAGGTCTGGATCACGCACGCCGGAGCGATGTGCGGGCGCCCCGATCGCCCGCTCCGGCTCAACGTGGGAGCGCGGCGGCTCGATGCGCTCGTCGCGTACGCGCGCGACGTCGGGTTCGCCGAGCGCGACGTCACGCGCCTTTCCGCCATGCTGGAGGACGTCCGCCCGTTCGTCGACGACGTCATCTTCGCATTCGACGTTCACGATCGCGTGCTGCCGAGGTTCGGCATCGAGTGCTACGTCGCGGATACGGCGCAGTTCGACGCGATGCTCGCGTTTCTGCGCGCAAGCCGCCTCGCCACCTTCGCGCAGGTCGATGCGCTCGGCGCTTGGACCGGGCACGATCTTGCAGCTCATGCCGAGTGGCCGCAGTCCCGCCGGCTCGTCGGCGACTTCCTCGGGACGCCCGACACGATCGTTCGGACGCTCAACCACGTGAAGCTCGTCGCGACCGCGGACGGTGTCCGCCAGGCGAAGGCGTACCTGGCCGCGCGCTGCGTGCGGCCGGTGAGCGAGCCGGCGTGACGGGCGGCGTGCGTTCCTCACCGCGGGTCGAGTGGCGCGGGGACCTGTTCCGGAGCGAGCTCGAACGGCTGTCCGAAGGGCTATGCGCGTTTCCGGTTCTGCGGCGACGGTTCACGCACACGGTCACGGTCTTCGTGCAGGACGTGCGGTCGCCGGTGCTCGACGTACGCGGCGGCTTGCGCATACGCGCGTACGTCGATCTCGACGAGATCTCCGAGCACGTCGTCGAACGGCTCCTCGCGCAACCGCTGCGCGGGAAGCTGCAAGGCAAGTGCGGAGGGCAAACGGCGGAGGCCGGCGACGTGCTCTTGCGCCCGGCCCAGGACGGACGATCGCGTCCGGCGTTCGCGCACGGCGGAACCACGTATGTGGCGTGGTCGGTGCGCGTCGCGCGGCGCGTGCATCGCGCGTTCGGACCCCAGCTCGGCATCGCGGTCGCCGGCGAGCGACATCGCGTCACCGTCGACGAAGAGCGCCATCTCTTCCGCATCTCCGAGGACGGGCGCGTCCGTTTCCTCGGCGAGCTCGGGCCGCGGATCGAAGTGAAGGCCCCGTCGCGCGCGGAGGTGCTCGCGGCGGTTCGCGCCGTCGATCCGAACGGCGTGTTGAAGCACGTCCCGAACCGGTCTCTCGCGCTGCTGCTTGCGGACGCAGCGCGCGATCGCGTGCGTCATCCGAAACCGCGCGCGTTCCCGGAGATCGAGCTGAAGCTCGCCGCGACGCGCGCCGCGAAGCTCGACCCCGCCGCAATCGAACGCTGGCTCCAGACGGCCGGCGCCGAGCTGCTGGCGCCCTTTCCGCACCGCATCGAGAGAATGCGGCGCTATCACGTGTGCGTCGGGGGAAGCGGCGAGGAGTGCACCGTGGTCGAGACGGCGTCGGGCCGGATGTCGGCGAAGCGCAAGCGCGACGCGCGATTGGTCGGCACGGTTCTGGTCCGCGACACCGAGGCGTCGCTCACCACCGATGCGACCGGCGCGATGACGACGCTCGACGAGTTCCTGCGCGTTCGCGGGTGGACGTGCGTGAACGCGTTCACCAAGCTGCAGACGAAGATCCCGTTCGCACTGCCGAACGGCGATGCGTTTCTCGTGACGCTCGACCGATGCCGCGACCGCGTGGGGACGCCCCTGCGCCAAGTCGAGCTCGAATACATCGGAACCAGCTCGCTCGCGACGCGCGACGTCGAGGAGATCGCCGCCGAGCTCGACGCGCTCGCGCAGCGGCTGCTCGCGGCCGAATGCGGCTTCGGCCTGGCGCCCACCGCCGGTTCGAAGCACGCGTTTTTTCGGCGAGCCGCCGAGACCGCCGGCTAGCCGAGCGTTTGCGAGAGCGCCCGCTGAACGGCGCGGCGCTCGTCAGCCATGCGCCGCGTCTGCGCGTAGACCTGCCCACGCGCGCGCAGCCGCTCGCGTAACGCGTCGTCGCGCAGCAGCCGGAGCACGGCGGCCGAATGCGCCGCTACGTCACCGCGCGGCGGCTGGAGCACGGTCTCACCGTCGCTGCAGTACTCGCGGTTGCCGATGGCGTCGCTGCAGACCACGACGCATCCGCGCGCCATCGCCTCCAGCGGGGGGAGAAAGAGGCCTTCGGACGCGTTCGGGATCGCGACCAGCACGTCGGTCGTCGCGAGCGCGTCGAGAATCTCGCCACGCGGCCTCCAGCGCTCGGAGAGCATGGACGGCGCCACGCCCTCGCTGCGAAGCGCGTCGGCGAGCTGCCCCGCGAACGCAGGATCCTTCCAGCCCCAGATCGTCACCGAGCCGGCGTCCCGAGACGGTCCCGGTTCGAAGAGCGCGTCGTCGATCGCCGCGGGAACGAAGTGCAGCGGCCCGTTTGCGAACGGCGACGCCGCGTCGTACGCGGCACGGCTCGTGCAGAACCGGATCGCGCGACGTCGCAAGTACCCGCGCAGCTCGGCGTCATCCGCGTAGCCGAGATGCTGCACGAGATGGATGACCCGCGTCTCCCCGGGCGGTATCAGCCGCCAGTCCTTGCCGTTCACGAACACGTAGTCGTACGCCCGCAGATCGGCGTCGACGACGACCCGGTCGGGCGGCACGGCCTCCCAAAGCGTTCCCTCGCGTGGCGCGGAGTCGGGAGTGAACCACACGTACGCGTCGAGCTGCGGATGCGCGGCGGCGTGCTGGAAATAGTCGCGAACCTTCGCGTTGCCGCCGGTCTCGCGGCGAAACGCGCGCACGAAGATGATGCGCTTCACGTCATGCCGGTCGGGCGCCGAACCGCCGCGAGCTTGCGCCGGCGGCCGTTCAGTTGCTCGCTTGCTTCGTTCTGTCGATTCGGACCGGCGTTCGGGCTCGGATTTCCGTTGCTGCGTCTCAATACGGTCTCCATGCCGACCCGACGCGCGCGGCGCGGACCGTACGGCGACGTGTCACCGTGCGGACGGCGTGAAGAAGTCGGGACGGGTTCGGCGTCGATACGCGGACCTCGCGGCATTCGGCCATCGCTTTCGCGTCCGCGGCGGAATGGCATTCGCCGGTGCGGAACATCGCGCAATGGCTGCCGTCTCCGTGCTCGAGCGTCCCGCGGTTTCGCGTGCGCGCCTTGCGGCTGGAATCGCCCTCACGATCGTCGTTGCGATCGCCGGGCTGTACCTCGTCAAGTGGTCGCCGTACTACGCGAAGAGCTTCAGCGCCGCGGCGCATCATTCGCTCGGCGCGTCGATCCTCACAGGGAAGGAGACCGCGGTTCCCGCGGTCGGGTGGCCGGCGGCGTGGCAGTACGCGCGCGCGTACTTTCTCGCGATCTGGCAGGCGCTCGTGCTCGCGCTTCTGCTGGGCGCGTGCGTGCAAGTGCTCGTACCGCGAGCGTGGATCGCGCGCCGCTTGGGAACGTTCGGCGCCGGTTCGGCGATGGTCGCGGGAGCGCTCTCCGTCGCCGGGATGATGTGCACGTGCTGCACGGCGCCGGTCGTCGTGGGTCTGCGGAAGCAGCGCGCGTCCGCAGGCGCGGTGATGGCGATGTTCGTGGCGACGCCGACGCTCAACCCGGCGGTGCTGCTCTTCATCGGCTTCGTGCTCTCGTGGCCGCTCGCCGGACTGCGGCTCGCCGTCGGTCTCGCCGTCGTCGCCGCTGCCGCCTGGCTCGCCCACGTGCTGACGCCGCCGGGCGAGCGCGACGTCGATGCCGCCGTGGCGCCGGCGCCGATCGAAGACCCCGCATTGCGGCCCGCCCACGTGGTGAGCGCGTGGCTCGGCGCGTTGTGGTGGGAGATCCGAACGATCCTTCCCGGATATGTCGTCATCGTGCTGCTGCTCGGCGCGGCGCGCGCGTGGCTCTTTCCCGCGGGATTGCTGCTGCACGCCGGCGGCGTCGGCGTGACCATCCTCGCCGCGGTCGCAGGGACGCTCTTCGTCATCCCGACCGGCGCCGAGGTCCCGATCGTTCAGTCGCTGGCCGCTTCCGGACTCGGGATCGCGCCGGCGACGGCGCTGCTGATCGCGCTGCCGGCGATCAGCCTTCCCTCGATCTTCATCGCCCGCACCGGCTTCCGGCCCGTCGTCTTCGCGGCCGTCGCAGGCGCGGTCGCGCTCGGAGCGGTCGTCGCCGGCGCGCTCGCCGCCGCGTTGCACCTCGCCGCCTGACACGCACAGATCACATCGAGAGACGCACGGTCGACCGCAGAGACCGTAGGCGGTTCGCCTGGCCGTCGCGGCCCGTCCGGATAGGAAAGCGGCCGGTCAGCTCGAACCGGTCGGCGTTCCGAGCTTTCTCTCTACGAAACGGGTGTTCGTCATGCTTCACCTGCGCGCTGCGGCGATTGCGATCGCCGCGTTCCTGGTCGCCGGCTGCGGCGGCTCCACGTCCGACCCCGCGTCGGTCGCGCGGGGCGTGTCCTCAGGCGCCGTTTCGCTGCGCGCGCCGATGGACGCGTCGGGTGCCCTCGCCGATCCCGGCTTCGAGAGCGGCGGAACGACGATTTGGCAACAGTGCGGCACGGTCAACGCGGTCGTGCAATCGTCGATCGTGCACAGCGGTAACTACGCGATGCAAGCCGGAAGCGCGACGAGCGAGCCGAACGGGAACGCCGCGCTCTGCCAGAGCGTCACGGTGCCGGGCGGATCCCCGAAGATCACGCTGTGGACGTACGAACAGACCAACGAGACGTCGACCACGTACGCCTATCAGGAGCTGAGCGTGCGCAGCGCGTCGAACACGGCGACGGTCCTCGGCACGCTGTGGAAAGGACTCTCGACCAGCGGCTGGACGCAGCGCTCGTACGACATGTCGTCGTTCGCGGGACAGACCGTCGCGCTGTACTTCGGCGTGCACGGCAACGGCGCGAGCGGCTATCACGTCGGCCTCTGGGTCGACGACGTCGCGTGGTCGGGCGGGAATCCGACGCCGACGCCGACCGCCACGCCGACCGGCAAGCCCACCGCGACGCCGACCGCGACCCCGACCGGCAAACCGACCGCGACGCCGACTGCGACGCCGACCGGCAAGCCGACGGCTACGCCCACGCCGACCGCGTCGCCGACCGCGGGTGCGTACGCGTGCAACAACCAGCAGTTCCTCACCGATCAGACGAACTTCGCGAACGGAACGATCACCGCCGACCAGCTCGTCGACATCTGCGGCAGCGTCACGCAGGTCCTCGCCGCGAAGAAGACGAGCAGCGGAAACCACGGCTATTTCTACGTGCAGATGCCGTCGGGATATCAGATCGAGATCGTCTCGAACCTCGACGCGATGGCGGAAGCGCCCTCGAACCAGCCGCCGGCGACGTGGCCGTGGGTTGCGGTTGGCGACTACGTGTACGTTCAGGGCCGCTACTACTACGACAGCGCGAGCAGCCAGGGCGTGGACTGGACCGAAGACGACACCAGCAGCTCGTGGGAGCACGTCGGCTACGTCGCCGTGTGCAATTCGGCCGGCGCGAGCTGCGCGAAATACTGGTAGGCGGCGACCGCCGCGCCCTCGGGCGCGGCGGTCGAGCCCGGGACGACCGCTAGCGGAAGCTAGGAGCGCCGGTCTCCGCGGTCGCCTTGGCCGCGCGGCGCTTCGTGCTCGGCCTCTCGGCGACGATCGGCGGTCAGCGAGCGGCCGACGTCCACCTGATCCTCGGTGAAGTGGCCCTCGTCGTCGCGGCGGACGTAGCGCTTCTCGCCGCTGGCCTCGGTGATCTCTTCACGCTTCGTGCTCATGGTGACAGTTTGCCCGGCGGTCGTTCGTGTGCTCGCTCGGTGTCGCCCGATAACGACCGTCGCGGCGGAAGAAGCGTGCCCACGCTTCGCGAACGAGTTCGTGTGTCCGCCCGGATCCGATCGGCTTCTACGCCCGCACGGTGGCGCTCGGGTGTCAGCTCTTCCGACGCGATCAACCACGCCAACAGCGTGCTGATGCTCGCCTCGTGCGTGTTCGCCTATCTCTTTCCGTTCGAGCTGTTCTTGTTCTCGTACGCGATCCTCGGGCCGCTGCACTACCTCACGGAAATCTCGTGGCTGCACGACCGCGGATATTTCATCCGCACCAAAGCCGCGACCGGGCCTCGCTTCGACCGCGCTTGGCTCGCCCTCGTCGGTGTGACGTTGACCGTCATGATGATCGGGGTCGTGGGCGAGAAAGTGCTCCATCGCGACGTGCCGCCGGTCTGGGAGATCGGGCTGTTCTACCTCGTGTTCCTCACGGCGTCGGTCGCCGCGATCGCTCGGAGCGTGAAGCGCGCGTTGCTGGTCGCCGGCGTCGGTGCCGTCGCGCTTGCCGTGTTCAGCCGGTCACCGCTGTTCGCGCTGCTGGCATTCTTCCTCATCACCATCATCCACGTCTTCGTCTTCACCGGCGCGTTCATTCTCATGGGAGCGCTGAAGACGCGCAGCGCGTCGGCTCTGCTCTCGCTCGCGGTGTTCGTGCTGTGCGCGGCCAGCTTTTTCGTCTACGTTCCCGCCGGTGCGGCGCTTCCGGGCGACTACGTCCGAACGAGCTACGAGTCGTTCCAGATGCTGAACGCCCAGCTCATCCGGCTCTTGCACCTCGGACCGGGCACGACGACGGCGGAGATCTACATGTCGACGGGCGGGTTCGTCGTCATGCGGCTGATCGCGTTCGCGTACACGTATCACTACCTCAACTGGTTCTCGAAGACGTCGGTGATCCGCTGGCACGAGATTTCGAAGCCGCGAGCCGCGCTCATCGCCGTGCTCTGGATCGCCGCGCTCGTCCCGTTCGCGTTCAGCTACGTGCTCGGTTTCGTGGTTCTCTACATGCTGAGCGTGCTGCACGTCATGCTCGAGTTTCCGCTGAACCATCACAGCTTCGTCGGCATCGCTTCGGAGCTGAGATCGTTGATCCGGCCGAAGGCCCGCCCCCGGTCGCAAACCGCGTGACCAGCCGTCGGGTGACAGGTTCAGCGCGGCGCTTTGGAGATGGTTGCACATCGGTTGCGGTTGCGGTATGGTTACGGCATGGCGATCGAACGGACGACGGCCAGCCCGCCGCGCAGGTGGCATTTGAGCCCGGACGCCCTGTACGTCGCACATGAGCGCGCCTACCGCCGCGCCGGAGAGCACGACCTCGCGCTGATCGCGGCCACCCTCCAAGCATCGCCTTCGGAGCTCGGTCAGCTTTTCGGGGGAATCAGCCGTCAGGCGGTCGGCAAGTGGATGCACGGCGGCATTCCGAGCACGCGTCTCGCCGAGGTGGGCCGTATCGCCGACATCACGCGCCGCTTGCGCCGGACGTTCAAGCGCGAACGGATTCCGGCGATCGTACGCCAGCCGAATCCCGGACTCGGCGGACACAGCGTGCTGCGCGCGCTCGCGGAGCCGGGCGGAGCCGCGCGCGTGGCGGCGGCGCTCGACCGGCTGACGTCGTACGTCCCCTCGCCGTAGCCGTGATCTTCGGGCACGTCCGACGCGGCGGGCGCTACTGCCGCGTCTGCGATCCTTCCTGGAGCGACCCCTCCGACACGTCGTATTCGCGCCGCTGCGGCGGACGCTGGAACCCGCCCGACCGCCGTACACGCCCCGGCTTCGGCGCGCTGTACATGAATGCGACGGTCGACGTCGCTCGCGCGAACGCGCGCAGGCACGCGCGGGCGTCGTTCGGTGTCGAGCTGGAAGACCTCGCGGACTCGCGGCTTCCGGATCTCCAATGGTACGACGTCGTCGCCGCGAAGCACGTGGACGCGGTCAGCGCCCGCGGCATCCGGATGCTCGAGCTGCCGGCGGACTACCCGCGCATTCCGCATGCACCCTGCCGGCAAATCGCGGAACGAGCGTATGCGCAGAACGAGCACGGGATCGCGGCTCTCTCGGCCGAGCGAGCCACCGATGAAGAGCTCGTCGTCTTCGACCGCGACGTGCTCGTTCTCACCGCAAAGCGAGAACGCGATCCGTTCGCGAAATGGTTCTGATCGCGCCGGCACCGGCGCGCGAAAGGCGCCCGTGATGATGTCGCTGCCTCTGAAGACGTTCGCGCTTTTGGCCGTGCTCGGCACGCTGACGGCCGCATCCGCGCCGCTGCGGCCCGCGATGTACGACGACTTCCGGCACTACACCCTCGCGCTTACGTGGCAGCCGGGCTTCTGCACTACGTCGTCGGAGCGCTGCGTCGCCGGGCAGCCGCGCGCGCCGCTGATCGGACTGCACGGCCTGTGGGCGTCGCGTCCGCAGGAGCTCATCGCCGAAAACGTTCCGAACCGCGTGTGGTGGCGGCGCGGCTGCGATCTCTTTCACCACAGCGACGCCGCTCCGCCGCTGTCGCCGGCGGTCGCGCGCGGGATCGACGCCGTCATGCCGCATCTTCCGTCCAGCTTGCTGGTCCACGAATACGACAAGCACGTGCAGTGCTTCGAATTCGATCCGAACGCGTTCTTCGCGACGGAGCTCGCGATGCGGGACGCCGTCGACCGCTCCGCGTTCGGCGCATATCTCAAACGTAACGTCGGGCGCGTGGTCCGTCATGACGACGTCGTCGCGCGGTTCGACGAAGCGTTTCGCGTCCCGAACAGTACGTCGCTGCAGCTCCAATGCGATCGCAACGACGCCGGCATCCAGGTCCTCACCCAGCTTTGGATCACGATTCGGCGCGACCGCGTCGCCGTGTTCCCCGCGCCGTCGTCGCTCATCGACACGGAGACGAACCAGGACACGTGTCCTGCGTCGTTCGGGATCCCCGGCTGGTCGCGATGAGGAGCGCGTTCTTGGCCTGCTGAGCAGGCAATTCCGGCGACGATTTCGCGTCCGCCCGAACGGAGAGGCCGCGGGACCGCCTCGTCGTGCTGTCGTAGCATGCGCCATGACGCGCCGTGCGATAGCGATGCTGTCCCTTGCCGCATGCTGCGTGGCAGCCGGCTGCGGCGGACGCGGCGGCGGCTCGGCGGTGACGCCGGGCGGACGCGAGTCGAGCGCTCGGGTGCGGCCGATGACCTCGCTGAGCACGTCGCCGTGGAAGGCGGTATCGCTCGTGCAGCCGCTGACCACCATCGGCGGTGCGTCGGCGGACACGTCCGGTGCGTGGGTCTCCGATGCGGCGGCCGGCACGCTCCAGCGCGTCACGACCGGCGGCGCGACGCAGTTCACGACGTCGGCGAGCTCGGTTCACGGACTCTCGCTCGGGTCGGACGGCATCGCGTTCTCGTATCCCGCGGGATACGGAGACCAGCCGGACGCGAGCCCGGCGACGCTCTTCCCCGTGCCGCTGCCGTCGGGCGCGTATTTTGCGTCGGGCGAGATCGCGTACAACACGTCGCTCGAGGTCATCTACCTCGGCGGCTACGTCCAGAAGAACGCCAACTGCACGGACGGCATCGACGCCGTTCCGGCCGGCGGCACGTCGGGAACGCCGTATCTCGGAAACGGCTACAGCACGGTGTGCGGCCCGCAGTTCTTGCGCATCGACAGCACCAACAGCGACGTCTGGTTCAGCGAGGGAACCACGCCGCGATATCTCGCCGATCTTTCGCTCAGCGCCGGGAAAGTGACCGACCATCATCTCCCGGCGGCGGCCGCCGCGGCGATCCCCGGCGACCTCGCCGCCGGAGCGAACGGCGATATCTACTTCTCGCTGTGCAACGTCACCGACTCGCACCCGGGCGGCGGCAACTTCATGGTTCGCGTCAACGCCGGCTCCACCCAACAGACGCTGTTTTCGACGTACTCGACCTGCGCAAACACCGTCGACAGCATGCTGTACGATCCGAACGACGGGCGCGTCTGGCTGGCGAACGACACGAACACCCTCACCGCAGTTCGGACCACGGACGGATCGGTCAGCACCTACACGCTGACGAACGGCTCGAGCGCGAGCTCCGGCTTCAAGGCGCTGGCGCTCGGACCCGACCGCGCGCTGTGGGCGTTCCGCGAGTCCGACGCCGACGCACACGCCTATCCCGACCAGCTCATCGGCGCGGTCCCGTCGTACGTGTATACGCTGCAAGGCCAGCCGGTGACCGTCACCATCGCCGAGCAAAACTATTCCGGCGACTTCACGGCCGGCGTGGTCGCCGGAAGCAACGCGAGCTGCACCGTGACGCCGATCGTGTCCGGCCGGTCGCAGACCGAGTTCAGCGTAGCGTCGCCGCCCGGCACCGCATGCACCGTTTCGTTCAGCGACACGAACGGGGTCGCCACGGTGTACGTCCCCGTGGTCACGGCGACGAACACGGGCATTCCACCTCACCCGCAGACGCAGCCGTCGTGAAGCCGTGGGTCGCCTCGGAGCCCGCGATCTAGTCCGTCCCTAGAGAGCCGCACTCCCAGGCGGGCCGGAGCGATTCGGGCGAGGATCGAACGGTCCCAGAAAGGATCGGCTTTCGCTTGCTTGCACCGGGTGTTTCCCCCATGACGGCCGCGCACACCGAACGCGCACGACCGCGCATCCTCGCCGTGGACGACGAGGCGACGATCCGCGATTTCCTCACCGTCGTGCTCGAGCGCGAAGGCTTCACCGTCCGAACCGTCGCCGACGCGAGCGCGGCGCTGGACGCGGTGCGCGAGTTCGAGCCCGAGTGCGTCCTCCTCGACGTCATGATGCCGAAGATCGACGGCGTCACGCTGCTGCCGATGCTGCGCCGGCTCACCGAGGCGCCGATCATCCTGCTCACCGCTCGTGCGGACGTGCGCGACCGCGTCGAAGGCCTCGCCGCGGGCGCCGACGACTACGTGCCGAAGCCGTTCGACGTCGACGAGCTCGTCGCGCGCGTCAGGACGGCGCTGCGGCGGCCGACCCTGCGCCACGTCGACACGCTGCGCTACGACGATCTCACCATCGATCTCGAAACGCGAACGGTGCAGCGCGGCGCGCGAGACATCGCGCTGACGACCCGCGAGTTCGACCTGCTCGCCACGCTCGCGCGCCGGCCGAAGCGCGTCTTCACGCGCATGGAGCTGCTCGACCTGGTCTGGGGCGACGAAAGCGAAGTCGTTCCGTCGACCGTGGAGACGTACATCTCGTACGTGCGCGCGAAGCTGGACTGGCCCGGCGAACCGCCGCTGCTCAAGACCGTTCGGGGCGTCGGGTACACGCTGCGGCGATCGTGACGTTTCGCGGGCGCCTCACGCTGTCGTACGCGATCGCGTCGGCGAGCTCGCTGACCGTGCTCGCGCTCGCGGTGTGCGTCGCCGCGGGCTTCGTGCTGACCCACTCGATCTCGCTGAGCGAACGGCACACCGCCGACGACGTGCGCGCCGTCGTGTGGCGCGACGCGAAGCGCCCGCTCGGGGCGATCGCCGCCGACGTACGGACGCTGCGTGTGCCGGACGACGTCGTCGTGCGCGTCAACCTGCGCCCCATGCGTTTTCACCACCTCGCTCCGCCGGGACCGCCGCCCGGACCGCAAGTCGCGCAACCCGGCGCGCCCGGCGCCCCGCCGGCTCCGCCCGGTCTGTCGGCGCCGCCGGGGGCCCAGCCGGGGACGACCGCGCAAGGACGCGTCGTCGCCGGACGCTTCGGCGGCCCCGGACGGCAAGGTCCGCCGGGGATGTTCAACGCGTTCGGGCTGATGGGGCTTTCACCGATCGTCGTTCCGCTGCCGGGTCGCGGCGACGTCTTCGTCGCGCCGAACCTCGCGCGTCTCGCACCGCTGCTGCGCGTCATCGCGCTGGGCTTTCTCGGGTTCGAGCTGGTCGCGATTCTGCTGTCATGGTTCGTCGGACGCCGAATCGCGGACCGCGCCATGCGGCCGCTCGACGCCATCCGCGCGGAGCTGGAGCGATTCGGCCGCGGCGACTTCTCGCCGCGCGCCGTGCGCGCGACCGCGGCGCCCGACCTCGACGCACTGGTCGGCGCGTACAATGCGGCCGCGGCGCAAGTCGCGAGCGCGTTTGCCGAGCGCGCGCGCGTCGAGAGCGAGATGCGGCTGTTCCTCGCCGAGGCCGGACATCAAATGCGCACGCCGCTGACCGTGATCAGCGGATCGCTGGACCTGCTGTTCAAACGCGGTGCGAACGACGCCGCGATCCGTGAGGCGACGTATCCCTTGATGCGCACGCAGACCGCGCGGCTGCGGCGTCTCGTGGAGCGCATCATGCGGCTCGCGAGCCTCGAACGCGCCGAGCCGGCGCAGGGCGAGGTGGTCGACGTCGCCGAGATCGCGCGCGACGTCGTGGACGCGGCGAACGCGCTGCGGGCCGGCCACGTCGTCCTCAGCGACGACGGCACGTTCACCTACGTGTGGGCGAACCGCGACGAGCTGCAAGACGCGCTCGGAAATCTCGTGGAGAACGGCGTGAAGTACGGGCGCGGCAACGTCCGCGTCGACGTCGTGAACGAAGACGAGTCGGTCGTGGTGCGCGTCGCCGACGACGGTCCCGGCATCGCGGAGCCCGACCGCAAGCGTCTGTTCGAGCGCTTCTTTCGCGGCGAGAACGCCGCGGAGGTCGAAGGCACGGGGCTCGGCCTCGCGATCGCGCGGCGCGCCGCGGAGCGTGCCGGCGGCTCCGTCGGTCTGGAATCGACGACCGCGCGCGGCTCGACGTTCCGTCTGGTGATCCCCGCGTTCCGCGAGACCGCGCGCGAGCGCACGCCGGTCGCGCTCGGCTGACGGCTGCGATTTCAGGAGCGGGCCCCAGCGCGTCATAAGCTCGCCGTGCAAGGCTCGACGTGATGGGGATCGACCCGGTCGGTGGGCGGCCGAGCATCGTGCCGCTTTCGTCGCCCGCAACGCCGGCGGCACCGTCGTCAACGGCGGCGCAGTTTTCCGCGCAGCAAGAGCTCGCGATCCAGCAGCAGTCGGGCGGCGGCCGCGGCGGCGGTCACGGCGGCGCGCACGCCGCGAAGAAGGCCGCGTCCGCCATCGAAGACATCGCCGCGCGAGCGTCACTCAAGGTAGAGCGCCGAAAGACGCCGGCGGAGCGCGCCGCCGAGATCGAGCGTCTCGCCGCCGAAGCCGAGGAGCGCGCCGTTCGCGTCAACGCGCGAGAGGATCAATTGCCGGACGACGACGACGCGGCGCGCGATGACCGCGCGCCGCGGCGCGGTCTTACGGAACCTGCACGGGGAACGGCGTCCACTTCACCGGATGGATGAGCAGGCGCGCGACACTTTTCAGATCGTCCATGAGCGAAAGCGATCCCATGCGCTGCCTGCTTTGTTCCCCCATCGACGTGTACGTACCGACCGAGGCCAGCGTAAACACCTCCCCGTGGTTCCCGACGTAGTTCGTGATGCCGCAACCCGGAACGTACGAAACGCTGTAGCTTTGTCCCAGGTAGGTGTACTGCACGGTCGCACCGTTCACGGGCGACGGGCACGCCGATTCACCCGGCACCGTCCCGACGCTTTGCACGACCGCGGAGACGCCGGGATACGTCGAGAACGACTGGCCTTGCGTGAGCGTGTTCGGCACGAGCATCGGCGTGCCGGGAACGATGCCTTCAGCGTACACCGAACCGTCGTAGTTCAGGAGGACGTAGTCCGCCGCGACGTATCCGTTGGTCGTCGATTCGAGGCCGGCGCCGCCGATCTTCAGCCCCGAGAATGCGGTGGTCGTCGTCCCCGTGTTCGCGAATCCGATCAGCGGCTCGATGCCGTTTTGGGCGGGATCCGCGTACACCGAGATCGTAGCCGCGCCGCCCAACGACGGCGCCGATCCGTGATAGGTCCAGCCGCGTGATGGTTGGTAGGCGATCATGTCGCCGGAAACGCTCGCCGACTGGGGCGTGACGCCGCCGCCGCCTCCGCCGCCGACGCTGCTTCCCCCGCCTCCGCCGCCGCCGCCGCAGGCGGCGAGACATGCGCTCGTAAGCGCAACGGCAACGAGCCCTTTCGTACGAAGTCGCACCGATTCAGACACCCTTCCACGGCTAAGCCGCATCGACACCCTTGCAACGCACGATTCCGCGCATACGAAGCATGCGCAGCGTTCGCGGATCCCGTGCGCGCCTTGGCCCTCGAACCGCTGCGTTCCTGTGCGTTGCTCGGAGATGTCGCGCGAGCGTGCGTGGTCAGCGCACGTAGCGGGCGATCCAGTCCAGCACGTTGCGCTCGTAGGCTTCGAGGCGTACCGGATCGTGCGGGTTATGATGCGCCGTCGGGATGGCGATCAGGCGGACGGGCACGCCGCGGTCGCGCAGCGCGTGGTAGAACGCCCACGACTCGGTGAACGGAACGGTCGCGTCCTGTAGTCCGGTCAGCAGCAGCGTCGGCGTGCGCACCTTCCGCACGTACGTGATCGGCGAGTCGGTGCGATAGCGGTCGAACATCGTCGCGCTCGTCCACGGACTGCCGCCGAGCGAGTCGCGCGCCCACGCGAGATTGCCGGCGGCGGAGAGATCGTACTCTTCGAGCCAGTCGACGGCGCCGTCGCCGATCACCGCGCAGCGCCAGCGCGCGTCGTGCCCGATGATCCATCCGGTCATGAAACCGCCGTAGGAGTGGCCGCCGACGCACTCGCGCGACGCGTCGATCGCCGGCCGCTTCTCCATCGTCGCGACGCCTGCCATGACGTCGCTCATCGGACCGTTGCCCGGATCCTCGAAGATCGCGTGCTCGTGCGCGTTGCCGAGATCGTTGCTCCCGCGATAGTTCGGCAAAAAGGTGTACCAGCCGCGCGCCGCGGCGAGCTGTCCGATCGGCTCGCCTTCGTCGGTCCCTTCGTCGTAGCTCAGGCTCACGGCCGCTTCAGGCCCTCCGTGATGCCAGACGAGCAGCGGATACTTCACGCCCGCGCGCTCGCCGAGCGGATGAACGAGCATGCCTTCCGAGATCGTGCCGTCGGGAGCGGTCCAGCGCACGGGCTCGACGCGCCCGTAGCGCAAACGGTCGAGCGCGGCGTTCAGCGAGGTGAGCGCGCGCGGCGCGGCGCCAGGCGCGCGCACGACGTACAGCTCGGGCGCGCGGGTCGGCGTGGTCGCGACGAACGCCAGCTCGCCGTGCGGCCCCGCGTCGACGTCGTTCACCGAAAGCGCGCCGACGTCGATGCGGCGCGGCGGGCCGCTCGGCGGAATCACGACGATCGCCTGACGCAGTCCGTCGGTGATCGTCGCGAACAGCGCGTCTCCCGACCAGTGCAGCGAGGCGACGTCGCGGTCGAGCGCCGCGGAGCGGTCGACGCCGTCGCCGTTCGCCGGCGTCGCGACGATCGCGTCGAACGTGCTGATCGGCCCCGGCCCGTGCGGGCGCAGATACGCGAATCTGCCGCCGCTCGGCGCGAACGCGGGCTCGTACACGTATCGGCGCGCGGAGCCGACGTCGCGCACGGCGCCGGTCGCGACGTCGACGAGCGCGATCGACGAACGGCCGGTCGCCGCGTCGTGCGCGTCGGGCGAGCGCGCGATGAGAATCGTGCGGCCGTCGGGCGACCACGACGGGTCGGCCGGTCCGCCCGCGAACGGCGGCACGCCTTCGTAGACGCTCCAAGTCCCGTGCGTCAGGCGCCGCGCCGCCCCGCCGGTGCTCGCCACCAGCCACAGATGCGAGGGCACCGGCGGTTTGTCGTCCAGAAAACCGTCGTTCCCCACCGCCCACAGATCGTCGTGACGCCTCGCCGCGGCGGCGTTCGGCTCGGGGTCGGGCGTGTCGTACACGAAGCGCCGGCCGTCGGGACTCCACGCGTAGTGCTCCACGCCGCGCGGCGCGTCGGTCACGGTCGTGCGCGCGCCGCCGGCCGTGCGCACGATGACGATCTGTTCCTCGTCGTGCTTCGCGTCGTGACGCAGGTACGCGAGGCGCGTGCCGTCGGGCGACCAGCGCGGCGCGTGCACGAACGGGCCCGCGTCGACGACCCGCGGCGCGCCGCCCGCGACCCGCTGCACGACGAGCGCCGACGCCATCCGGTCGTGCACGCGGTCGCCGACGCTTCGCACGTACGCGACCCGCGTGCCGTCCGGGGAGATGCGCGGCTCGGAGATCGAAACGAGCGCGCGAAGCGCGGCGAGCGTGAGAGCGTCGGCCATACCGCGCGGCTACGCGAACGGAGACCGGCGACCCTCGCGGGCGACGAACGCGGCAAGCGCCGGATCGGTCTGCGCGCGCTCGTAGTCCTCGACGCGATCGAACCACCAGTGCCCGCCGCTCATGCGATACCCGCGCAGCGCGCCCCGGGCGGCCAGCGCGGGAAGCACGTCGCGCCCCAGGTCCGACGGCGTCTCGCGCGGCACGACTTCGAGCAGCGCCGGTTCCGCGACGACGATTCCGGCGTTCACCCAATGCGATGTCGTCTCGCCCGCGCGCGGCTTCTCGACGAAGCGCACGATGCGGTCGTCCGTTCCGAGTTCCGCGACGCCGCTCTGCGAGACGTCGTCACGCGCGTACAGCACGACGGTCGCAACGGCATCGCTCGCACGGTGCGCGCGCACGACGTTGCGCAAGTCGACGTCGTTGAGGTTGTCGCCGAACACGATCGCGAACGTCCCGTGCGCGAACGCGTCGGCGAACGGCAGGAGCGCACCCGCGGTGCCGAGCAGCGCGGGCTCGTCGCCGTAGCGAACGCGCACGCCGAACGCCGACCCGTCGCCGACCGAGGCGCGCACGACGCCGGGAAGATGGTGCAGGTTGACGACCACGTCGCGGAAGCCCGCCGCGGCCAGCATCGCGAGGTTGTGATGCAGGATGGGCCGCCCGCCGATCTCGAGCATCGGCTTCGGCCGCGCATCCGTGTACGGGCGCAGCCGGCTCCCGACCCCGGCGGCAAGAAGGAGCGCGTTCATCCTCGAACCCGGTTAGCACCGTGACCGAGACGGAAACCTCCTACGCCGCGCGGCATCTCGCGGAGGCCGCCGAGGTCCTCCGGCGGCTCGACGTCGACGCGATCGAAGCGGTCGTCGCGCGGCTCGCCGCGGTGCGCGCGCGCGGCGGCCGGCTCTTCGTCCTCGGCGTGGGCGGGAGCGCCGCGAACGCCTCGCACGCCGTCAACGACTTCCGCAAGATCTGCGGCTTCGAGGCCTACGCGCCGACCGACAACGTCTCCGAGCTGACCGCGCGCACCAACGACGACGGCTGGGAGACGGTGTTCGAAGCGTGGCTGCGTACCAGCCGGCTGCGCGCGGACGACGGTCTCCTCGTGTTCTCGGTCGGCGGCGGCGACCTCGAACGCAACGTCTCGCCGAACCTCGTCAACGCGCTGCGCTACGCGAAGGAGACCGGCGCCGCGATCACCGGCGTCGTCGGCCGCGACGGCGGCTATACGGCGAAGGTCGCCGACGCGTGCGTCATCGTCCCGACCGTGAGGGAGGTGAACACCACGCCGCACGCCGAGGCGTTTCAGGCCGTGGTGTGGCATCTGCTCGTCTCGCATCCCGCGCTCAAGACGTCCGAGACGAAGTGGGAAACGGTGCGCTGAAGCGCGCCGTCTTTCTCGATCGCGACGGCGTCGTCAACGACGCCGTCGTTCGCGACGGACGTCCGCATCCGCCCACGCCCGAGCAGCTTCGCATCGCCGCCGACGCGCCGGAGGCGCTGAAGGCCCTGCACGACGGCGGCTTCGAGCTGATCGTGGTCACGAGCCAGCCGGACGTCGCGCGCGGCACCGCGTCGCTCGACGCGCTGCATGCGATCGAACGCCGGCTGCGCGATGCGCTGCCGCTCGACGCGTTCTACGTCTGTCCGCACGACGATGCCGACCGGTGCGCCTGCCGCAAGCCGCTGCCCGGGCTGATCGAGACCGCGGCGTGCGAGCGGGGCATCGATCTCGGTGGCTCCTTCCTGATCGGCGACCGCTGGCGCGACGTCGCGGCCGCGCAGGCGGCCGGCGTGACGAGCATCTTTCTCGACCGCGGCTACGCCGAGCCACGGCCGGAGCCGCCGGCCGATGCGACGTTCGGGTCGCTGCGGGAAGCCGCGCGCTGGATCGTGAACGGCGCAGCCGTGGAAGGCGTGCTCGGCGAAGCGCCGATCCCCGACCTCGCGCGTTTGAGGACGCGCGTCTTCGCCGACGGCGCCGATCTGGCGCAGATCGTCGCGCTCGCGGCGGACCCGCGCATCGCCGGCTTCACGACGAATCCCACGCTGATGCGCAAGGCCGGCGTGCGCGACTACGCCGCGTTCGCGCGCGCGGTGTTGGAGGTCGTCGGCGAGCGGCCCATCTCGTTCGAGGTCTTCGCGGACGACGAACCGGAGATGGAACGCCAAGCGCGCGCGATCGCCTGCTGGGGCGCGAACGTCTACGTGAAGATTCCGGTGACCGACACGACGGGCGTTTCCACGATGCCGCTCGTGCGCCGTCTCAGCGCCGGCGGCGTGCGGCTCAACGTCACGGCCCTGATGACGACGGCGCAGGTGCGCGACGTCACCACGGCGCTCACCGGCGGCGCGCCCGCGTTCGTCAGCGTCTTCGCCGGGCGCATCGCCGACACCGGACGCGATCCGCTCCCCATCCTGCGCGAATCGCTCCGAATCATGGCCGCAGAGCCGCAGCTGCAGCTCATCTGGGCGAGCCCCCGCGAGCTGCTGAACCTGTTCCAAGCCGACGAGATCGGCTGTCACGTCATCACGGTGACGAACGACATCCTCGCCAAGCTGGGCATCGTCGGCAAAGACCTCGACGCGTACTCGCTGGAGACCGTGAAGATGTTCCACGGCGACGCGGCCGCGTCGGGGTTCACGATCTAGACGTCGTCGCCGTAGCGCACGGGTGCGTTCGTGCGCGCCGAACGATAGAGCGCGCCGAGCGTCTCCATGGCGACGATCCCGTCGTTCGCATCCCCGAGATACCGCGTGCCGTCGAGGATCCCGCGGACGAAGTCGTCCCATTCGTCGCGCCACGACTCGTCCGGTTCGTCGAACGCCAGCACGTCGGTCTCGGGGACTCCGCCCTGCATCGTGCGCCGCACGATCGTGAGCGTTTCGACGCCGTAGCTGCGCCCCAGCCCCTCGACGATGAGCGCGCCGCGCTCGCCGAAGATCTCGAAGGAGAAGAGGTTCTGCCACTGCGTCCAGCTCGTGTGGAACGACGCCACGAGCCCGCCGTCGTAGCGCAGCAGGCCGAAGCCGTTGTCCTCGAGCGCGCCGAGGGGCCAGACCGCCGTCTGCGTGACGGCGTACACCTCGCGCGGAACGCCGAGGAACCAGTGCAGCAAGTCGACGACGTGGACGCCCTGATCGGTGAGCTCGCCGCCGCCGGCGAGCCGCGCGTCGCCCCGCCATTCGTTCTCGTACCCCGGGCGGCCGCCGTGACCGTAGCGCACGCGCGCGTTGATCGGCGCGCCGATCGCGTCCTCGCGAAGCGCGGCGCGCGCGCGCGCGATCGCGGGGTGGTAGCGATGGTTGAAGCCGACCTTCACGTGGCGCTTCGCGCGCGCCGCCGCTTCGGCGATCGCGCGCGCTTCCGCGGCGTCGCGGCCCATCGGTTTCTCGATCAGGACGTGCTTCCCGGCCGCGAGCGCGGCGCAGGCGATCTCGGCGAGAAAACCGTTCGGCGTCGCGACGCACACCGCGTCGACGTCCGGCGACGCGACGACCTCGCGCCAGTCCCACGTCGCGCGCGCGCCGAGCGCGGCGGCGAGCTTCCCGGACGCGTTCGGATCGACGTCGGCCACGACGACGACCCGCGTGCGCGGGTGCCGTGCCGCTTCCTCGGCGCGCCGCCGCCCGATCAGCCCGCATCCGACGACGCCGGTCCGCAGCGTCGAGCCCGCCGCGTGGACGGGATGCGGCTCGGTCACGGCGAGATCGTTTCAAGGATCGCGCAATTCGCGGCGAGCGCGGCGACGGGGCGCACGCGCGCCGAAGGCGAAACGCGCCGAACCGTGGCGCATCGCCTCGTGGCCTCGTGGCCTCGCGTCTCTCCGCCGCCCCTCCGGCCGCTTCGCGTCGCGCGCTCGCGTTCGCCCATGGCGCTCCAGTTCGTTCGGGCCGTGGCGGCTCCGCCTCAGCGGCAGGGCCGGAGCGCGGCACGATGATCGTCACGCGCACCCCGTTCCGCATCACCCTCGGCGGGGGCGGCACCGACCTGCCCGCGTTCTACGAGAAGCACGGCGGCTACGTCGTCTCGCTGGGGATCGACAAGTACATGTACGTCGCGCTCAACGTGCCGTACGCCGATCGCAAGGTGCGGCTGCACTACACGAAGAGCGAGACCGTCGACCACATCGACCAGCTGGAGCACGAGCTCGCGCGCGAAGCGCTGCGCCGCCACGGCCTGCACGACGGCGTCGAGATCGCCTCGCTCGCCGATCTTCCGGCCGGTACGGGCCTCGGTTCGTCGAGCGCATACCTCGTAGGGCTGCTCAACGCGATTCGCACGTACCGCGCGAAACCCGCGCCGTTCGACGAGCTCGCCGCCGAGGCGTGCGACATCGAGCTGCGCACGCTGCGCAAGCCGATCGGCAAGCAGGACCAGTACATGGCCGCGGCAGGCGGGCTCAGCGAGCTGCAGATCGCGCGCAGCGGCGCCGTGACGGTGACCCGCATCGCGCTGCCCGGCTACGCCGTCGCCGAGCTCGTCTCGAAAACGCACCTGTACTATACGAACGTCCAGCGCACCACGACCGAGATTCTCGGCGAGGAGACCGAGGCGCTTCGCGGCGGCACCGGCGACGTGGAAGCGGCGCTGCTGGAGATCTCGGAGATCGGCAAGCGCATCGGCTCGGCGCTGCGCGCGCAGGATTTCGACGAGTTCGGCCGGCTGATGCACGAGCACTGGTCGGCGAAGAAACGGCTGTCCGGAAAAGTGACCGTCGCGGCGGTCGAGGCGCTGTACGAGCACGTCCGAGCCGAGTACGGGGTGCTCGGCGGGAAGGTGGCGGGCGCAGGCGGCGGCGGGTTCGTCATGCTCTACTGCCCGGCGAACGGCGCGCGCCTCACCGAGTTCATGGCGAGCCGCGGCATGGAGCGGCTGGCCTACGAGCCCGAGTTCGAAGGCAGCAAGGTGATCGCGAACGTGATGTCGTCGCGCGCCGTCGACTACCACTCCACGCCGGCGCCGCCGCGCGGCATCGGGGTCGCCCGCGACGTGTTCGCATGACGCGTCCGATGTCCGACGAACGAGCCGCGATGTCCGAGGCGCCCTGCGAGCTGAGCATCGTCATCCCGGCGTACAAGGAGGCGACGAAGGTCGGACGCGACATCGAAGCGGCGTTTGCGTTCCTCGCGGGCGACCGCATCGACGGCGAGGTCATCGTCGTCGACGACGGCTCACCCGACGACACGGCCGCGGTCGCCGCGTCGTACCGAGCGCGCTATCCGGCGCTCCGCGTGCTGAGCTACACGCCGAACCGCGGAAAAGGGCACGCGCTGCGCTACGGCATCCTGCGCGCGCGCGGGCGAACGATTCTCTTCGCCGACGCGGGGCTGTGCGTCCCGTACGACGTCGCACGCATCCCGCTGGCGATGCTGGCGATGCGCATGTGCGACGTCGCGAACGGTTCGCGACGGATGCGCGGCAGCGTCAAGCGTGCGCAGCCGTTCTATCGGAAGCTCGGCTCCCGTCTCTTCGGCATCCTCGTCCACGGCGTGATGGGCGTGCCGATGTACGTCTCCGACACGCAGTGCGGCTTCAAGGCGTATCGCCGTGAGGTGGCCCGGCGGCTGTTCGGGGAAGCGTTCACCGACGGCTTCATGTTCGACACCGAGATCATCCTGCGCGCGCTCAAAGAAGGCTGCACGATTCTGGAGTTTCCCGTCGTGTGGGAGAACGACGCCGACACGCGCTTCAGCCCGCGCCACGGGTCGGTGCGCATCCTGCGCGAGCTGCTCGCGATTCGGCTGGGGCTGGTGCGCGGACGCACCGCATCGCCGCACGACACGGTGACGGCGCGCGACGTCGACGCGATGCTGCCGGCGGTGCCGCTCGCGGCGCCCGAGCGTGCGCCGATCGTCGACGCGAACGATCCGGCGAGCGCGCCGACCGGCACGCCGGCGTGAAGCTCGCGATCACCGGCGTCGCCGGCTTCATCGGCAGCAATCTCGCCGACAGACTGCTCGCCGAGGGGCACGACGTCGTCGGCGTCGACAACCTCGCGTACGGTCCGCGCGAGCAGATCCCCGAGCGGGTCGACTTCCGCGAAGCGGACATCCGCGACCGCAATCTCCACCGCCACTTCGCCGGCTGCGATGCGATCTTTCATCTCGCCGCGAAGAACTGCATCGCCGACTGCCAGGACGATCCCGTGGAGACGGCCGACGTCAACGTCACCGGCACCGCGAACGTCTTCGACGCGGCCGCGCGCGCCGGCGTCCGGCGCGTCGTCTATGCCGAGTCGTCCGCGGTGTACGAAGGTTCCGCCGTGCTGCCGACGCCGGAGACGGAGCTGGCGCCGCGCAGCTTCTACGCGATCAGCAAGCTCGCCGGGATGGCGTTCGCGGACGGTTTCGCGCGCTTCCGCGGCCTCGAGCTGACCGCGCTGCGCTACTTCGGCGTCTACGGCCCGCGCCAGGACTATCGCCGCACGATCCCGCCGGTGATGAGCGCGTTCATCCTCAAGCTGCTGCGCGGCGAGCGTCCGGTGATCTACGGCAGCGGCGAGAAGCGCCGCGACTTCGTGTACGTGGACGACGTCAACGACTTCCACCTGCTCTGCTTGCGCGACCGGCGCACGATCGGCGAGACCTACAATCTCGGGTACGGGACGCCGTACTCCGTGAACGAGCTGTACGCGCGGGTCGCGGCGCTTCTCGGCTGCGATCTGCAGCCGATCCACGAGCCCGATCTGCAGGGCGAAGCCCAGACGACGCACGCCGACATCGGCAAGGCGCGCGCGCTGGGCTGGGAGCCGAAGATCGATCTCGACGAAGGGCTGCGCCGCTCGATCCGCTACATCGCATCGATCGTCCAGCCCGCGCGTTCGTAATCCGGAGCCCCGAACCGCTTCGCGGCGAACAGCCCCTCCGGATCGTTCGCGTCAGCGCCTCGACCCTCGCGCCGGCACAGAGGCTTCGGTGTATCCCGGTACGGTGAGGCGGCCGATTTTGTTCGTTCCGATCTCGGTGAACCAGAGCGCTTTGTCCGGCCCGGCGGCGATCTGGTTCGGTTCCGCGTTCGCCGACATCCCGCCGGCGTATTCGCCGACCGCGCCGCTCGCCGTGATCCGTCCGATCGCATTCGTCGCCCAGTCGGTGAACCACATGGCGCCGTCGGGCCCGGCGGTGATCCCGTGCGGCTCGTGATTCGAGCCCAACGCGTGCACGGTGAAGCTTCCGGACGTCGTGACGCGGTCGATCGTTCCGCAGCACAGGTTCGGGTTGCTGCCGGAGTCGGTGAACCACAGCGCGCCGTCCGAGCCGGCCGCGATGATGAGCGGGCTCACGACCCCCGCCGCTTTCGCCGCCGCGCTGTAGTCGGTGACCGTGCCGTTCGTCGCGACGCGGATCACCACCGGGCCCGTCCCCGTCTGGTGGATTCCGACGAGCCACAGCGCCTTGTCGCTGCCGAACGTCGAGCTCGTGTATTCGGCGTCGGTAGATTTTCCGGTGGGGAACGGCGTCACCGTTCCCGACGTCGTCATGCGCCCGACCTCGGCGTTGCAACACCATTGTCCGAACCACAGCGCACCGTCGGGGCCCGGAGAGACGGTCCCCGGCATGCTCAGCGTGGTGAAATTCGACGCCGTGGCGGTCTCGAAATCCGTCATCGCGCCGCCCGTCGTGATGCGCTTCATCCCTTGACCGCCGGTGCTCGTGCAGCACGGCATCCAGAGGTTTCCGTCCGAACCCACCGCGATGCTTCCCCACGGGTACGGCAGCGGATCGCTCGTCGGGATCGGGTAGACGGTGTACGCGCCGGCGAGCGTCATTCTGCCGACCGCGGCCTGCTGGTCCGCGGCGCTGCCGGCTTCGACGAACCACAGAGCGCCGTCCGGACCGGCGGTGATGCCGGCGAGCCCTTCTTGGGGCGAGGACGGTCCCGCGGCGTACTCGGTGATCGACGGCGACGGGCTCGGGCTCGGGGACGGTGAGTTCGTCGCCTTGGGCGTCGCGGTCGGCGTCGGGCTGGGCGTCGGCGTCGGGCTCGCCGTCGGCCCCGGGGTGATCGGCGCACCGGTCGCGGTGAAGAGCCCGAACGTGTAGGTCACGCCGGCGCTCAAGGTGACGTCGCCGGTCGCCGGCTGGAACGTCCACGTCGTCACGCTGCCGCCGATCGACACGGGGCCGAGCAGCGTCGTCCAGGTCCCGGGCGGCGCGTCGCCGGCGAACGGCGGCGAGCTCGGCGGCACGTAGATCGCGACGTACGCCTGCGTCCCGGCCGGGAGCGACGACGCGCCGCTCGCGGACAACGTCAGCGTCGGCGTCGAACCGAGGGTCGCGTTCGCCGACGACGTCACGGTGACGTACGCGATGCCGGTGATGCCGCTGCCGCCGACGTCACGGGCGCGACGGCGGATGCTCTGCAGCACGGGCGCCGGCGAGGGTACGCCGCGCAGCGTCATCGAGAGCGTCCCGGTCCCGCTCGTGGTCGCCGGAAAACCGATGCTCGCCGAGACCGCCCCGCCGATCCCGGCCGCGGCCACCGGCGCGAACGTCGCGCTCGCCGGAGCCGGACCGATCGCGAGCGACGCGGTCGACGACGGCGGGAGCGTCGGCGCCGCGGTCGGCACCGGAGCTCCGCCGCGGAACGCCGGCGCGGAACCTCCGCCGCCGCAGCCGGCGGCGACTGCGGCCAGCACGACGGCGAACAGGCTCAACCGGAGACGCACGTTCATCACTCACCTCGCGGGACGGGCTGCGCTCACCGTAGCGCACGCCGTGCCGCCGCGGGATGGGGGGCATCCCCACGTCCGTCGTCAGCGGTCCGCTACTGCCAGCTCATCCCTCGCTCGCGCGGCAGGATGCGGCGAAGCGTGAAGATGTCCGTGTCGCGCAGCTCGGCGAGATGCTCGGGCCACGCGCGGTACCCGTCGTACGGCGCCGCGACGAACTTCCCGGTGATCCCGCGCGCCGCGTCGGAGACCAGAAATGCGGCGCACGCCGCGCCGACGCTCGCCGGCACGCCGCCGCGCGCGAGCTCCGCGCGCGTCTTCTCGAGAAAGGAGCCGGCCAGCTCGCCCGCCTCCAGCGTCTGCTGGTGAAGCCGCGTCGCGACGAATCCGGGCGCGACGCAGTTCACTTCGATGTCCGGCGCGAGCTCCTGCGCGATCGTCTCGGTGAGGCGCACCACGCCCGCCTTGCCGGTCGCGTACGCCGTGTAGTTCGGAAACGGGCCGGCGGCGCCGCCGCCCGAGAGCAGCACGATCCGCCCGCCGCCGTTCGCGCGCATTCCGCGCGCGGCGCGGCGCGCGACGAGAAACGTCCCGAACAGATTGATCTGCAGCGTCTCCCACCACGCGCCCGGATCCAGCTCGGTGATCGGGCCGATCGGGCCGTAGACGCCGGCGGCGTGGACGACGCCGTCGCAGCGGCCGAAGCTCTGCTCGAACGTCGCGAACAGCCGGTCGACCGACGCGACGTCCCCGACGTCGACGTGCGTCATCGCCACCGCGGACTCGCCGGCCTCGCGCGCGAGCTGCTCGCGCGCGCGTTCGAGCGCGTCGACGCCGCGCGCCGCGATCATCACGCGGGCGCCTGCGGCGAGACAGGTCCGCGCGCATTCGAACCCGATCCCCATGCTGCCGCCGGTGACGAGGATCGACTTGCCGCGCAGCGAGATCTCCGAACCGTTCATCGCGCCGAGGTTGTGCGGCGCGGCGCCGGTGTCCCGCACGCAGGAGCGGCCACGCCGCGGAGGCGAGAGCATCGCTGTGAAGATCGCCGTGACCGGGCTATGGCACCTCGGATGCGTCACCGCCGCCTGCCTGGCCGAGCACTACGACGTCGTCGCGCACGACCGCGACGGTGCCGTCGTGGACGCGCTGCGCGAAGGGCGACCGCCGCTGTACGAGCCGGGCTTGAGCGAGCTTCTCGCCGAGGGCGTCCGCGGCGGACGGCTGCGCTTCACGTCCGACGCGTCCGAAGCCGCGCGCGACGCCGAGGTGCTGTGGATCGCGCACGACACGCCGGTCGACGAGCGCGACGTGCCCGACGTCGACTTCGTCGCCCGCGCCGTCGAGGAGTTTCTCCCGCTGCTGCGCCCCGGAACGCTGGTCGTCGTCGCGTCGCAGGTGCCGGTCGGCTTCGTCGCGCGGATGGAGCGGCGTGCAGCGGAGCTGGGCGTCGCCGTCACGTTCGCGTCGTGCCCGGAGAATCTGCGCCTCGGAAACGCGCTCGAGATCTACCGTCGCCCCGACCGGATCGTCGCCGGCGTGCGAACCGACGCTGATCGCGCGAGGCTCGGGTCGATCCTCGCGCCGTTCAGCGCGAACGTCGTGTGGATGTCGCCGGAGTCGTCCGAGATGACGAAGCACGCGCTCAACGCGTTTCTCGCAACGTCGGTGACGTTCATCAACGAGATCGCCGGGATCTGCGAGAGCGTGGGCGCGGACGTGAAGGACGTCGAGCGCGGCTTGAAGAGCGAGTCGCGGATCGGCCCGCGCGCCTATCTCTCGGCGGGAAGCGGTTTCGCGGGCGGAACGCTGGCGCGCGACGTGCGCGCGCTGATCGGGATGGAGCTTCCCGCCGCTCCGCCGCGGAACGTGCTCGCCGGAGTGCTCGAAACGAACGAGCTGCAGCGTCAGTGGGCGGAGCGCGTGCTCGAGCGCGAGCTCGGCGAGCTTCGCGGCGCCCGGATCGCGATTCTCGGCCTCACCTACAAGCCGGGAACCGACACGCTGCGCCGGTCCGACTCGGTCGCGCTCGGCAAGCGTCTCCACGAGCGCGGCGTCACCGTGAGCGCGTACGATCCCGCGGTGCGCACGCTGCCGGACGACGCCGCCGCTTCGATCTCGCTCGCCGGCAGCGCGGAAGGCGCGCTTACGGACGCCGACGCGGTCGTCATCGGCACGGCTTGGCCCGAGTTCCTCGAGCTCGACGCTGCGGGCTTGACGCCGATGCGCGCGATGCGCGTCCTCGACCCGCAGCGCGTGCTCGAAGCGCGCCTGCGCGAGGCGCCCGGCGTCCGCTACTTCGGCGTCGGCTTGCCGCGGCCGGAGTCGCGGGCGACGCCGGCGGGACCGGACGCGAACGATGCGATGCAGGCGCAACCGCCGGATCGCCGCGCGCGAACGGGTGCGCCATGATGAAGGGATGAAGCACCGCACGACGATGGAACGCACCGCGCGATGAGCGTCCTCTCACCCGCCCGCCGGGTCGACTTCGCGGCGGTCGAGCGCGCGCTGCTCGACGACGGCTACGCGCACCTGCGCGACCTGCTGGACGCCGGCGACTGCCGCGCCGTCCGCGCGCTGTTCGAGCGCGACGAGCTGTTCCGCTCGCACATCGTGATGGAGCGGCACGGCTACGGCAAGGGCGACTACAAGTATTTCGGATACCCGCTGCCGGAGCCGATCGCCTCGCTGCGCACCGAGTTCTACGCCCGCCTCGCGCCGATCGCGAACCGCTGGAACGAGAAGCTCGGCCGCAAAGAGCGCTTCCCCGAGGCGCAGCAGCAGTTTCTCGCGCTCTGCAGCGAGCACGGGCAGCGTCGCCCCACCGCGCTCGTGCTGCGCTACCGGCCCGGCGACTACAACTGCATGCACGAGGACGCGTACGGCGAGATCGCGTTCCCGTTCCAGATGACCGTCTTCCTCAGCTCGCTCGACGAGTACACCGGCGGCGAGTTCGTGCTCGTCGAGCAGCGCCCGCGGCGGCAGAGCCGGCCGATCGTCGTACGCCCCGATCTCGGCGACGCGCTGATCATCCCGAATCACTATCGCCCCGTGCAGGGCGCGAACGGCTACTATCGCACGGCGTTCAAGCACGGCGTGAGCGAAGTTCGCTCCGGCGAGCGCTACACGCTCGGGATCATCTTCCACGACGCGCGGTAGCGTGCGGGTCGCGATCGGCACGTGCGGCTTCAGCTACGCCGACTGGGTCGGTCCGGTCTACCCGTCCGGGACGAAGCCGGCCGCGATGCTGGAGCTGTACGCGCGCCGCTTCCCGATCGTCGAGATCGACTCGACGTACTATCGCGTCCCGGGCGTCGCGACGTTCGCCTCGATGGCGCGCCGAACGCCGCCGGAGTTTCGGTTCACGGCGAAGCTGCCCGGCTCGGCGACGCACGTCCCCGCGGAGGCCGCCGGCCGCGTGCACCCCGACGTCGAGGCGTTTCGCGCCGCCGTCGCCCCGCTGGTCGAGGCCGGAAAGTTCGCCGCGGCGCTGATGCAGTTTCCGACCTCGTTTCGGCCGAACGACGCCACGCGCGACCATCTGGCGGTCCTGCGGCGCGCGCTCCCCGATCTGCCGCTCGTCGCCGAGTTCCGCCACCGTGAATGGCAGACCGCTGCGACGCTGAAGCTGCTCGAAGAGCTCGGCGTCGGCCTCGTGAACGTCGACGAGCCGCACTTCCACGCGCTGCCGCGGCCGAGCAGCGACGTGACGAGCGAGATCGCCTACGTGCGCTTCCACGGCCGCAACTACGCGCAGTGGTGGAAGGGCGACAACACGACCCGGTACGACTACCTGTACCCGGCGGAAGAGCTGGAGCCGTGGGCGGATCGCCTGGTCGACGTCGCGACGTCGCCGCGCGTGCGCGAGGTGCTCGCGTTCTTCAACAACCATCGCCGCGGGCAAGCGGTCCGCAACGCGGAGATGTTCGAGGCGATGGTCGAAACGCGATTCCCGCCCGGCACGGTGGCGCACGTCGCCGAAGCGGCGGCCGAAACGGCGCTGCCGGATGCGCCGATGCTTCCGTTCGGCGAGAGCGCCGGAGCGTAGCGTGCCGTTCGACAAGCGCGCGGTGCTCCGCGTGATGGCCGCGTACTACGCCGCCACCGCGGCCTGGCCGCTGCTCGACATGCGCAGCTTCGAGCGCGTCACCGGACCGAAGACCGATCGCTGGCTCGTCGACACCGTGGCAGCGCTGATCCTCGCCGACGCGCTCGCGCTCGCCGTCGGTACGCGCGCGCGCCGTCCGAGCGCCGAGACGCTCGTGCTCGCCGTCGCGGACGCGCTGGCATTCATCGCCGTCGACGTCGTCTTCGTCGCGAAGCGGCGGATCGCGCCGATCTACCTGGCCGACGCGGCGGCCGAGCTGTCGCTCCTGCTCGCGCTGGCCGCCGCGCCGTAGGGTTTCGGCAAGCTTCGTACCCGCCCGGCTGCCTTCGCTCGCATCGCGTTCGCACTCCGCGCGAGGGCTCAGGCGACCGCCTCGTCCGGGCGTTCCCACCAGCCGGGCGACGCCGGCATCCGCGGCGTGCGTCCGGCGGCAAGCTCGCGGACCATCTCCGCGACGAGCGTCGGTTGCGGCGTTCCGCCGTCGCGCGCGCACGTGAAGATCCCGTCCTCGCTGAACCCCTCGTTGCGGCACAGCAGCGAAGGCCAGTCGATCATGCCGAACGCCGCCCAGGCGCCGAACGCGCGCACGTCGATCCCTTCCGCGCGCAGGCGGACCGCATCGTCGAAGCGCTGCAGCAACCAGCGCGTGCGCTCCCGCTCGTCGCCGATGCAGTGGACCTCGGTGAACGCGACCGGGACGCGAAGACGCTGCGCGGCCTCGCGCAGCCTCCCCGAGCAGTCCATCGCCGAACGGTCGACTTCGACGAGCGCGACGTTCCGATGTCGCCCCGGCCCCTCGGAGAACAGCACGCGCTCCGAGAACGGATAGTAGTTCCAGCCCATCAGATCGACCGGCGTGGCGAACCAGCGGAGCGCCGCCAGGTCGCGCTCCGGAACTTCGCCCGTTTCGACGAGATATTTCCAGAGCGGATGCGCGTGGTCGACGCGCCCCATCACGAGCTCCGCCGAGAGAAAGCGTCGCTCCGACTTGTGCGCGACGTAGTCGGCGACCCCTGCGTCCGCCGCTGTGAAGCCTTGCAGGTCCTCGGTCAGAACCAGCTCCGCGTCCGGCACGATCTCGCGGATAGCGCGCATCGACTCCTGGATCGCAAGCGCCTCGTTGACGATCGCGCGCCCGAACGCCGCGTGATCGAAGAAGCGGTTCGGATACCATACCGCGTAGAGCGTCGAAAAGCGTGCGGTCGTCAGCGGCTCGTTGATCGGCGTCCAGCGACGCACCCACGGAAAGCGCCGTGCCGTCTCGCGCGCGTAGCCGGCGAGCAGCTGCGGGAACAGCGGATCGAGCAGACCGGTGTAGCGCGGCCCGCTTCCGTGGTGGACGAGCGTGACGATCGGCTCGAGTGCGTGCATCGCGAGCTGCGCCATCCGGCGGCTCGCCCACGCGAAGTCCATCGCGTCGGGCGCGTCCGGCGCGAGCTTCTCCCACAGCAGCGGATAGCGCGTCGCCGTGACTCCGAGCGAGGCGAGCCGCGCGACGTCGTCGTCGCGCGCTTCGTGACCGGTCTCGGCGAGCTGATCGCGCACGCGGCGCGCGTCGATCCGCGCGACGGTCGGTTCGGGCGACGCCCAGATCTCGATGCCGTCGGTCCTCATGCCGCGACCGTTCGCGCGAGCTCGGCGAACGTGACGAGCGCCGACGCGACGACCTGGTCCATGTTGAAGTACTTGTACTCCGCGAGCCGTCCGACGAACGTCACGTTGCGCTGCGCCAACGTCAGCGTTTCGTACTTCCGGTAGAGCTCGCGGTTCTCGGGACGCGGGATCGGATAGTACGGGTCGCCGGTCGCGCTCGGAAACTCCCGTGAGATCACCGTCTTGGCGTGGCGCTGGCCGGTCAGATGCTTGTATTCGGTCGTCCGGGTGTACGGAACGCTTTCGTCGGGCTCGTTGATCACCGCGACCGGCTGCGCCCATTCGCAGTCGAGCGTCTGGAACGCGAAGCGCAGCGATCGGTACGGCAGCGCACCGAACCGGTGCTCGAAGAACTCGTCGATCGGGCCGGTGTAGACGAGGTGGTTGAAGCTTTCGCGGTCCGCCGCGTCACGGTAGTCGACGCCGGTTGCGACGTCGATCCGCGGGTCGTCCAGCATCCGCTGCACCATCGCGCTGAAGCCGTCGCGGGGCATCGCCTGAAAGCCGTCGGTGAAGTACCGGTCGTCGTCGTCGGTGCGGGTCGGGATGCGCCCGCAGACCGTCGCGTCGAGCTGCGCGGGGTCCAGCCCCCACTGCTTTCGGGTGTAGCCGCGAAAGAACAGCTCGTACAGCTCGCGTCCGACCCGCGAGCGGATCATCTGCTCGGAGTTCTCGATCCGCGCGCACGGCTCGGCGCGTTCGTTCAGGAACGCCGCAGCGGCGCGCTCGTCCAGCTCGAGCTCGAACAGGCGCTCGAGCGTCGTGCGATTGATCGGAATCGGAACGAGACGGTCGCGCACGCGGGCGAGGACGCGGTGCTCGTACGGACGCCACGACGTGAACTGCGAGAGATAATCGACGACGTGCGGGGCGTTCGTGTGGAAAATGTGCGGTCCGTACCGGTGGATCCGGATGCCGCTCTCGTCGAGCGGGTCGTGCGCGTTTCCGGCGACGTGCGGCCGGCGATCGACGACGAGGACGCGTGCGTCCAGTTGCGTCGCGAGGCGTTCGGCCATCGTCGCGCCGGCGAGTCCGGCACCGACGACGAGGTAATCGTACATTCAGCTCCTTGCGTATGGAATTGCGTGACGGAGCGATACCCAGGGTATTCTGGCGTCATGCCAGGGCGAAGCGCTCGCCCGTTTCGCCGAGGAGGACCATGCCCAGCTTCGACGTCATCGTCGCCGCACTTCACTTGCGGTGGGACGGCGTTTGGCAGCGGCCGAACCATCTGCTCTCGCGCTTGTCGCGCGACGTGCCGGTGATCGTCGTCGAAGAACCGGTCCCCGGTGAACGCGACGGCGAGCGGATCGAACGCACCGGCAACGTCACGGTCGTGCGTCCCGTGCGCGCGTCGTGGACGGACACGATCGACGAGCGGACGTGCGAGGCCGTACGCAGGCTGCTCGGCGGGCGGCGTCCGCTGCTGTGGTTCTACACGCCGCAGATGCTGCCGCTCGCCGACGCGTTTCCGGCAGCGCCGGTCGTGTACGACAAGATGGACGAGCTGGCGCGCTTCAAGGACGCCGATCCGCGCATCGCGCAGCGCGAGCCGCAGCTGCTCGAGCGCGCGGCGGTGGCGTTTGCGGGGGGACGCACGCTGTTCGCGTCGATCGCCGACCGCGTGCGTGCCGGCGGCTGCTATCCGAGCGGCGTCGAAGTGGCGCACTTCGCCCGCGCACGCCGTCCGCGCCCGCGCGACGCTGCGCAGCGCGACGCGCGCCTGACCTACGTCGGCGTCATCGACGAACGCCTCGACCTCGACCTCATCGCGCGCGCCGCCGCGCTGCGCCCTGGCTGGACCTTCGAGATGAACGGCCCGGTCGCGAAGATCGACCCGCAAACGCTCCCGCGTGCGCAGAACATCGTCTATCCCGGCAAGCGCGCCTACGAGGAGCTTCCCCGAGTGCTGGCGGCCGCCGACGTCGCCGTCATGCCGTTCGCGCTGAACGAAGCGACCCGCTCGATCTCGCCGACGAAGACGCTGGAATATCTCGCCGCCGGCGTCCCGGTCGTCAGCACGCGCGTGGCGGACGTCGTCGCGGACTACGCCGGCATCGTCCGTTTCGCGAGCGATGCCGAAGAGTTCGTCCGCGAAGCCGAGCTCGCATTGCAGCCGGACGGCGCGCGGGAGAGCCGGGCGGCGGAACGCGTCAGCGTGGCGGACTGGGACACGATCGCCGCCGCGATGCGAGACGAGCTCGCGGCGAACGGCGTGGCCGCCGCGTCCGGCGCTCGCGACGGAGCACGCGGCACGACGCTTCAGGTCGCCCCGGCTCGCTGACCTTCGGCGCGCACAGGGTACGCCGAAGAGGCGTTCAGTGGGATAGTCCGACTAGTCAGACTAGCTGGTGCGCGGGGATCGCGGCCGAGGCTCATAGCGCTCCGCCCGCGACTTTGCCGCGGGCGCGGCGACGTCGCATCTCGAGCTACGCGACGGGACGGCCTCGGTGCGCCGGCGCGCCGCCAGCGCGCGCGTTGCGATCGGCGACGAACTGCCAGAACGCGTCGCTGCGCGTTGCGTGCGGCGTCGTCCGGCGCGGCAGCGATGAGAACGGAAGAACGACGACCACCGTCATCACGAGCGCGAACGGGATCCCGGTCACCAGAACGACGGGCCACCACGCGTAGAAGATGCCGAGCGCCGTCCCGCTGTCCAGGTCCCACAGCGCGACCGGTGCGGTCGCCGGCAGATGCGGGATGCGGGCGGCGGCGATCCCGGCGTACCCTGCGAACGCGATGGCCACCCCGCCGATGAACGTTCCGGCGATCTCTTCGCCGCGACGGTGCGCGCCGTACACGGCGCACACGACGCCGATCCCGGCCAGCGCCGCGATCGGATCCGCATGCAGCACCGTATCGACGAGCCGCGCGGCTCCGTACCCGGCGGCCGCGGCGAGCGCCGCGAGGAGTGCCGGGAGGCGTATTTCGCTCCACATGGCCGCTTGCGCCGAGGGTCGCGGAGGTGCGCCGCTCATGCCGGAAGGTTAGCCCTTTGCAGCGCCATGCCTGTCGCGTGCAGCCGCCATCACCGCTCGCAAAGCGGAGCAACCGCCCATGGTTCGACAAACGTCGCACGCGCGTGAGCCGGTATTCGTGGAGGCACGATCGCTTTACAATTCGAATGGGAACCGGTCGTGTCGCGGCCCTTTTTCGATCGATGCAAGCACGAGGCTGACCGGTAAGTGCACACTCAAACCGACGCCGCCGTCGGCGTCCATCCCGGTCCGGATGCGGTGGCCGATTGGTCACCGCTCGCGCGTCGCCCCGGTCATCCCTTCGACGACCTCTACGCGCGACTGCTCCCCGAGATCGACCGCATCACCGCGCAGTACGAGCAGAAGCGCTCGGCGCTCATCCCGATCGCGCATCTGTTCCAGGAGCACGAGGGCTTCGTCTCGGCCAATGCGATCGCCGCGATCGCGCACCACGTCGGCGAGAGCCTCGCGACCGTCGAGTCCACCGTTTCCTTTTATACGCTGCTGTACCGGCGGCCGGTCGGGAAGTACATGGTCCAGATCTGCCGCAACCTCTCGTGCATCATCAACGGCGCCGAGGAGATCATGGCGTACGCGCGCGAGCGCCTCGGCATCGGCCATCTGGAAACCACCGAAGACGGCCTCGTCTCCTACGAAGAAGTCGAGTGCCTGGCCGCCTGCGATCGCGCACCGTGCGCGCAGGTCAACCTCGAGTTCGTCTACGATCTCACGCGCGAGCGCGTCGACGCGATGATCGAGGCGATCCGCGCCGGCACGTCCGACATCGCCCCGCTCGCGCAGACCGTGAAGCCGGGCCGCACCTGGAAAGTCGCGCAGGACACCGGCCGGAAGTCGTTCGGCGCGCGCGACGTGAGCGATCCGAACAACGCCGGCGGGATCGGCGATCGGAGCGGGATCACGATGTTCGATCTGATCGTCGGCAAACCGAAGTACGAAGTGCGCTCGGACGAGCGGCTCGTTCGGGAGACGAACCTGCGTCCGGACGTCGCGCAGAACGGACACCACTGAGATGGCGAACGATCCGATCGTCCCCGTCCTCACGAAGGGGATCGGCGAGCTGAACCTGCGCGACATCGACGTCTATCGCAAGCAGGGCGGCTACGAGATGCTGCGCCGCGCGGTCACCGAGATGGAGCCGAAAGCGGTCGCCGACATCTGCAGCGGCTCGAATCTGCGCGGCCGCGGCGGGGCCGGTTTCCCGACCGGGCGCAAGTGGGCGTTCCTCCCGAACAACGGGCGCCCGCGCTACATGGTCTGCAACTGCGACGAGGCCGAGCCGGGCACGTTCAAGGACCACATGCTCCTCGAGGAAACGCCGCACCAGATCATCGAGGGGATCCTGATCGGCGCGTACGCGATCGGCTGCGACCACGCGTTCATCTACATCCGCGGCGAGTTCAAGCGCGGTTACGAGATCATGCGCGACGCCGTCGCGCAGGCGCGTGCGGCCGGCTTCCTCGGCGACGACGTCTTCCGCACCGGAAAACGGCTCGAGTTCACCATCCACCGCGGCGCGGGCGCGTACATCTGCGGCGAAGAGACGGGACTTCTCAACTCGCTCGAAGGCCGGCGCGGCGAGCCGCGCCTCAAGCCGCCGTTCCCGGCGGTGAAGGGACTCTACGGCGAGCCGACCGTGGTGAACAACGTCGAGACGCTCGCGTACCTGCCGCACATCATGCGCAACGGCGCCGAATGGTTCGCGAAAGCGGGCCCCGAGCGCTCGCCGGGCTTCAAGGTCGTTTCGATCTCCGGTCACGTGATGAAACCCGGAAACTACGAAGTCGCGATGGGAACGACGATCCGTCAGCTCATCTGGGACTGCGCCGGCGGATTGCGTCCCGGGCGCAGATTCATGGGCGTGCAGCCCGGCGGCGGCTCGTCGGCGTGTCTGTTCGAAGAGCACCTCGACCTGTCGTACGACTTCGACACGATCGCGAAAGCCGGCTCGATGCTGGGCTCGGGCGCGATGGTCGTCTTCGACGACACGACGGACTTCGTGAAGGCCGCGTACGCGCTGATCCGCTTCTACGCGCACGAGTCGTGCGGGCAGTGCACGCCGTGCCGCGAGGGCGGCCACTGGATCGAGAAGTCGCTCGCGCGGCTGCTCGCCGGCGGCGGCGTCGAGTCCGACGTCGACGTCATCAAGTCCGCCGCCCATCAGCTCACCGGGTTGAACCTGTGCGCTCTCGGCGACTCGATCGAGCCGTTTCTCGCGTCGGTGATCACGCGGTTCGAAGACCAGTTCCGCGCGTACGTCAAGACGCCGGGCCCGCTCGTGGAGGCCGCATCGTGAACGATCTCTCCCGCAGGTACTGGATCGCCAAGGACGGCCGCAAGCGCTCGCTCGTGCTCGCGATGCTCGCGGCCGGGCTGGCCTGCATCGCGCTCGGGTTCGCGACGCACCGTGACTTCATCGCGGGATTCGGGGCCGGTTTCATCATCGTCATCGCGCTCGTCGCGGTGCTGTCGCTGTTTGCGAGGAAGCCGTAGTGTCAGCCACCGTCCCGCAGACCGACCTCGTGACGCTGTCGATCGACGGCGTCGAGGTTCGCGTTCCGAAGGGCACGCTGCTCGTCGAAGCGGCGAAGTCGATCCACACCGACATCCCGGTCTACTGCTACCACGAGAAGCTCGGTCCGGCCGGGCTGTGCCGCATCTGCCTCGTCGAGATCGAGGGGATGCCGAAGCTGCAGATCGCGTGCAACACGCCCGCCGCCGACGGGATGAAGGTCGTCACGCGCGGACCGAAGGTGGAAGAAGGGCGCCGCGCGATCCTCGAGTTCTTCCTGCTGAACCACCCGCTGGACTGCCCGATCTGCGACAAGGGCGGCGAGTGCGATCTCCAGGACTACGCGATGGCGTACGGCCAGGGCGCATCGCGGATGATCGATCCCAAGACGCCGAAGCCGAAAGCCGTCGATCTCGGGCCGACGATCGTCCTGGACGAGGAGCGCTGCATCGTCTGCCAGCGCTGCGTGCGGTTCGATCAGATCATCACGCGCGAGGACTCGCTCCGCACCGACGACCGCGGCGCGCACACGATCATCGCGACCGCGACCGGCAAGCCGTACGTCTCCGACTTCACCGGCAACGTCACCGAGCTGTGCCCCGTCGGCGCGCTCACGGCGAAGGGATACCGCTTTCGCTCGCGCCCGTGGGACAACCATCGCACCACCACGTCGTGCACGCAGTGCGCGGTCGGCTGCCAGATGCACGTCGACGAGCGCGGCAACATGCTGCTCCGCACGATGAGCGTCACCGAGGACGACCAGATCTCGGACGGCTGGCTGTGCGACCGCGGCCGCTACAATCTCGGCTACGTCGCGGACCAGCGGCGGCTCACGACGCCGCTGCTGCGCCAGGACGACGGAACGTTCGCGCAGATCGACTGGGACGACGCGCTCGAGCTTCTGGCCGGCGAGCTGAAGCGGGCGGGCTCGGGCGCCGGCGTCATCGGCGGAGGACGGCTGCTCAACGAAGAGGTCTACCTCGCCCAGCATCTGTTCCGGGCGCTCGGCATCGAGAACCTCGACGCGCGCGCCGGGCGGCAGACGGTCGTCCATCACGACCAGTTCAAAAACCATCTCGATCTCGAGACCGCCGACACGATCGTCACGATCGGGCGTCCGCCCTCGCAGCTCGCGCCGATCCTCGACCTGCGCATCCGCAAAGCCGTGTCGCGGCGCGGTGCGAAGCTGATCTCCGCCGGCGACTGGCCGGCGAACAGCTTCGTGCCGGAGACGCGCGCGACGACGGCCGACGAGCTGCGCACCGCGCTCGGCGACGCGCCGGGGCGGCTCGCGATGATTTGGGACGGCGTGATGCGCGACGGGTGGCCGGCGCTGCTCGCCGCGCTGCACGAGGTCGAAGCGAAGGCGACGTCGGTCGACCGCTACGTGCTGCCCGAAACGACGAACGGCCGCGGCGCCGACGCGCTCGGGATGCGGCCGCGCGCGGGCGGGCTCAACACGCGCGCGATGCTCGAAGCGGCGCGCGACGGGAAGCTCGAGACGCTCGTGATCCTCGGTGCGAACCCGATGCTGCGTTTCCCCAACCGTGCGCTGGTGGAAGAAGCGCTGCGCGCGACGCCGTTCGTCGTCGTGACCGAGCTGTTCATGACCGAGACCGCCGCGCTGGCGAATCTGATCCTTCCGGTGTGCGCGGCGTTCGAGAAGAGCGGGACGACGACCGACCTCGCCGGCGACGTGCTGCCGGTGATCGGATCGGTTCGCGCGCCGGAAGGCGTGATCGCCGACGGCGACGTCATCGTCGACCTCGCCGAGCGGCTCGGCGTCGAGCTGCCGCTGCCGAGCGATCTCGAGGCGCGCATCCGGCACGTGCTGCACGAGACGGAAGGCTTCATGCCGGACGTTCGTCCGGGCGACGAGGCGGTCGTGGCGCCCGAAGGCGCGCTGCGCGTCCTCGCCGACGTCCCGATCTTCACCGGCGGCGGAACGCTCGCGTTCGATCCGGGCGCGCAGCCGTTGCGTCCGGCGCCGCGCGCGCGTCTGCATCCCGCAACCGCCGCGGCGCTCGGCGTCGCGCCCGGCGAGCTCGTCGGCGTGCGCGCCCCGAGCGGCGCCGCGCTGCGCGATCTGGTCGTCGTGCTCGACGAAGGACTGCCGCGCGACGCCGTCGCGCTGCTCGACGCCGATCCGGACGCGCCGCTCAACGCGCTGGGCGACACGGCGACCGTGACGCTGGAGAAAGCGATGGTGGCGGCGTGAACGGCGTGCCGTTCTGGCTGATCGTCCTGATCAAGGGCGTGATCGTCCTCTTCGTCGTCATCACGACCTTCGCGTACTCGATGCTGTTCGAGCGGAAGATCATGGGCTGGATGCAGCTGCGCCCCGGTCCGAACCGCGTCGGCCCGTGGGGGATGCTGCAGCCCGCCGCCGACGCGGTGAAGATGATGTTCAAGGAAGACCTGACGCCGGTGACGGCCGACCCGCTGATCTACCGGCTGGCCCCGTTCATCTCGCTGATCTGCGCGATGAGCGTGTTCGCGATCATCCCGTTCTCCGCGTCGAGCGACGGCACGCCGTGGTCGGTCGCGAACGTCAACGCCGGCATTCTGTTCATCTTCGCGCTCACGTCGATCGGCATCTACGGCATATCGCTGGCGGGCTGGGCCTCGGGCTCGAAGTTTCCGCTGCTCGGCTCGGTCCGTTCCACGGCGCAGATGATCTCGTACGAGCTCTCCATGTCGATGTCGGTGATCGGCGTGCTGATCCTCGCCGGCTCCACCGCGCTCTCCGACATCGTGAGCGCCCAGGCGCGGCTCTGGTTCATCGTCCCGCAGATCGTCGGCTTCGTGATCTACCTCATCACCGCGGTCGCGGAGACGAACCGCGCGCCCTTCGACCTCGTCGAGGCCGAGACCGAGCTGGTCGGCGGCTTTCACACCGAATACTCGGGGCTGCGGTTCGGGCTGTTCTTCATCGCCGAGTATCTCAACATGATCACCGTCTCGTGTCTCGGGACGCTGCTGTTCCTCGGCGGCTGGAACGGAGTCTTCGGGCTGCCGTCGGACGGCATTCTCGGACTCGTCTGGTTCATCATCAAGGCCGGGCTGTTCTTGTTCTTCTACATCTGGTTGCGCTCGACGCTGCCGCGCTTCCGCTACGACCGCCTGATGGATTTCGGGTGGAAGGTGCTGCTGCCGGTGGCGACGCTCAACCTCGTCGTGACGGCGGTGATCGTCGCCGTGTGGCCGCATGCGTAAGAATCTCTTCAACGTCGGAGCGCTGTTCGAAGGCTTCGCGACGACGTTCCGCGCGATCTTCAAGCCGAAGCCGACGGTACAGTATCCTTCGGTGCGCAAGCAGCACGCGCCGCGGTTCCACGGGCTGCACGAGCTGCGCCGCTACGCCGACGGCAAGGAGCGCTGCATCGGGTGCGAGCTCTGCGCGATCGCTTGCCCGGCGAACGCGATCACCGTCATCGGCGCCGAGAACTCGCCGCAGGACCGCCGCTCGCCCGGGGAGCGCTTCGCCGCGCGCTACGAGATCGACGAGCTGCGCTGCATCTTCTGCGGGCTGTGCGAGGAGGCGTGCCCGACCGACGCCATCGTGCTGACGCCGCGGTTCGAGATGGCCGACTACCGCCGGGGGGCGCTGATCTACGCGAAGGATCGTCTGCTCGTGCCCGCCGAGGCGGGCGTCGGAACGCCGCCCGACGAGCGTCCGAACGGGATTCCGTCGGACCTCGGCGGCGTCTACCGCGCGAAGGACACGGTCGACATCGACAAGGGCTACGACGCGACGAACCGGGGCGAGCAGCTGAAGGCCTCGCGGAAGGGGTTGACCGCGTGATCGTCTTCGCGATCCTCGCGCTGTTCCTCGTCGCGAGCGCGCTGTTCACGGTCACCGCGAAGAAGCCGGTCTACTCGGTCGTCGGACTGCTCGTGAACTTCATCGCGCTCGCCGCGACGTATCTCACCCTGCAGGCGGAGTTCCTCGCCGTCATCCAGATCGTCGTCTACAGCGGTGCGATCCTCATCTTGTTCGTGTTCGTGATCGCGCTGCTCTCGAGCGGGACGCGGGCGTTCAGCCTCGGGCCGGACCGGATGCCGCGCGTCGCGATCCCCGGGATCCTGTTCGCCGCGCTCGCGTGCGGTGCGATCGCGGTGACGGCGACGCGGACGTCCCTTGCCGTGCAGCCGACGGCCGGCGCGACCGGCGATGCGAACGTGTTCGGAAGCGTCGCGAACTTCGGCGCCGCGCTGTTCACCACCAACCTGCTGCCGTTCGAGGTCACGGCGTTCATCCTGATGGTGGCCGTCATCGGCGTCGTGCTGATCGCGGGCGACGAAGGGCCGGCCGGCGTGCCGCGGCGGAAGAAGCGCCGCAGCGGCCCGCGCGAGCCCATCGTCAAGCCGGAGCCGCTGGTCCGATGAGCGTCGCACCCGAGAACTACGTCGCCCTGTCGGCGGTGCTGTTCTTCATCGGCGTGGTCGGCGTCATCGTGCGCCGCAACCCGCTGATCATGCTCATGTCGATCGAGCTGCTGTTCAACTCGGCGAACCTCGCGCTCGTCGCCTTTGCGCGCGCCTGGGTCAACAACGCGGGCCACATCTTCGCGTTCCTCGTCATCACCGTCGCCGCCGCCGAAGCCGCCATCGCGCTCGCGATCGTGGCGGTGACGTTCCGCCGCACGCCGCACGTCGACGTCGACGAAGTGGCCGCACTCAAGGGCTGATCATGCTGCTCGCTCTCGTCTGGCTCTTGCCGCTGCTCGGCGCCGTCCTGCTGTTCGCCTTCGGTCCGCAGCTCCGCTCGTGGGCGGGGCCGATCGGCTCGGCGCTCGTCGGCGTCTCGTTCGTCGCGACGTGCACGCTGTGGAACGACGCGACCGTCGCCGGCGGCATGCACCTTCCGCTCGTCACGTGGCTCTCCGGCTGGAGCTTCGGGCTGTCGCTCGACAAGCTCTCGCTGGTGTGGACGCTGATCATCACCGGCGTGGGTTTCCTGATCCACGTCTACTCGATCGGCTACATGGACGGCGATCGCGCCTTCGCGCGCTTCTTCGCCTACATGAATTTCTTCATCTTCGCGATGCTGACGCTGGTGCTCAGCGACAACGTCGTGGGGCTGCTCGTCGGCTGGGGGCTCGTCGGCCTGGCCTCGTACTTCCTGATCGGGTTCTGGTTCGAGCGCCCGTCGGCGGTCGCCGCGGCACGCAAGGCGTTCGTCATGAACGTGGTCGGCGACGTCGGCATCATGTTCGCGATCTTTCTGATCGTCTCACGCGTCGGCTCGATCGCGTTCTCCGACATCTTCACGCGCGGCGTTCCGGCGTTCGGCGCGCACAGCCCCGAGCTGTTCCTGGTGTGCCTCGGACTGTTCATCGGGGCCGCCGCGAAGTCGGCGCAGGTGCCGCTGCACACCTGGCTCCCCGACGCGATGGAAGGGCCGACGCCGGTGTCCGCGCTGATCCACGCGGCGACGATGGTCACCGCGGGCGTCTACCTGGTGGCGCGGTTCGCGCCGCTGTGGTCGTCTTCGCCCGACGCGCAAGAGCTGGTCGGCGTGATCGGCGCGCTCACGGCGATCGCCGGGGCGATCCTCGGCTGCGTGCAGTGGGACATCAAACGGATCCTCGCCTATTCGACCATGTCGCAGATCGGCTACATGATCATGGGCGTCGGGGTCGGCGCCTACGACGCCGGCGTCATGCACTTCCTGACGCACGCGTTCTTCAAGGCGCAGCTCTTCCTCGGCAGCGGCATCGTGATCCACGCGCTGAACAACGAGCAGGACGTCCGCAAGATGGGCGGACTGCGGAAGGGCACGCCGTTCGCGTTCTGGGCCATGCTCGTCGGCGTGCTCGCGATCTGCGGCGTCCCCGGCTTCAGCGGATTCTTCTCGAAGGACGCGGTGCTGTACGGGACGCTCTCGCTCGGGCATCCGTGGCTCTACGCGGTCGGCGTGATCACCGCAGGCATCACCGCGTACTACATGTTCCGGCTGCTCTTCGTGACGTTCTTCGGCCGGTACCGCGGCGACGTGGACCCGTCGGCGCTCGGTATGCGCCATCCCGAGCTGGCCGGCACCGGCATGTCGGAAAGCTCCGGCGCGCATCCGGAAGAGGAGGAGCCGCACCACGAGCACGCGCCCGCGTGGATCATGTCCGTGCCGGTGGCGGTGCTCATGCCCTTCTCGGTGCTGATCGGCTGGCTCGACTACGGCGGCGAAAGCGCGCCGTGGGCCCGTTTCTTCAGCGGCGCGTTCCCGACGAGCGCCGCCGCCGCGACGCCGTTCTCAGAGCTGCTCTCGTCGGTGCTCGTCTTCGTGGTCGTCGTGATCGGCTTTGCGATCGCGTGGATGCGGTACTGCGCGCCGCCCGCGCGCGCGAACGCCGTCGAGCGGCTGCGCGGCGAGACGATCCGCACGCCGGCGGTGCTCGTCAACGCGTACTACTTCGACGCGGCCTACGAGATGCTGCTGGTGCGCCCGGCGTACGCGCTCGGCCGCTGGTTCGTGCGCGTCATCGACCCGCTCGTCATCGACGCGGGCGTTCGCGAAGCGGGGATCAGCTCGCAGTGGCTGGGCCACCTGTTCCGGAGCTTCCAGACCGGACTCGTGCGAACGTACGCGCTCACGATGGCGCTCGGCGTGCTGTGCTTCGTCGCGTACTACGCGTTCGCGTTCGGAGGTGCGCGATGATCGCCGGCGCGCTGATCCTCGGACCGATCGTCATCGGCTTGCTGCTCTACGCGGTCCCCCGTTCGTCCGCCAACGTCGCGCGTGTCGTGGCGGCCGTCGTCGCCGCGGCGACCTTCGTGCTCGCGCTCGTCGATCCGACGTCGGACGCGTCGGCGCACTGGCTCGCGCGCCCGTTCGACGCGGCGTTCCACGTGGGGTTCAACGGCATCTCGCTCTGGATCGTGCTGCTGCTGTCGCTCGCGACGTTCGGCGCTGCGCTCGCACTGCCGAACGCGCCGCGCTCGCGCGATCTGGCGGCGCAGCTCTTGCTGCTGCAAGGCGCGATGAACGGCGTCTTCCTCGCGAAAGACTTGCTGCTGTTCGCGCTGTTCTGGGACCTCATGCTGATCCCGGTGTTTCTCGTGCTCGTGAGCGGCACGGCGCACGGGCGCGTCGGCTGGAAGTATCTCCTCTACAATCTGGTCGGCGGGCTCGCGCTGCTGCTCGCGACGGCGGCGTTCGGCATCCTCGCCGGGACGACCGATCTCGTCGGAAATCCCACCGCGCACGTCGCGATCGGGACGACCTGGGGCATGTGGATCTTCGCGGGTTTCGCGTTCGCGTTCTTGGTCAAGACGCCGGTCTTCCCGTTCCACACGTGGATGCCCGATACGTACGCCGAGCTGCCGGCGCCCGTCGTCGCCGTCGTTTCGTCGGTGCAGTCGAAGGCCGGACTCTACGGGTTCCTCGTCATCGGCCTGCCGCTGCTCGGCCCCGAGATGAGCGCGGCGCGTCCGGTCGTGTTCGTGCTCGGCTTGATCGCGCTGATCTACGGTGCGCTCGCGGCGCTCGGCGAGCGCGACGGGAAGCGCGTCGTCGCGTACAGCTCGCTCTCGCATCTCGGCCTGATCCTGCTCGCCGTGTTCAGCGGTTCGACGCTGGCGTACGAAGGCGCCGTCGTCTACATCGTCGGCCACGGCCTCTTCAGCGCCGCGCTCTTCCTCGCGCTCGGCGGGGTGGAGCTGCGTGAGGAGACGCGCGATCTCGCGCGACTCGGCGGCCTCGGCCGTCGGAATCCGAAGCTCGCCGGTGCGCTGATGCTCGGCGCGCTCGCGGCGCTCGGCCTCCCGGGTCTCGCCGGGTTCGCCGGCGAGATCCTGATCCTCACCGGACTCTTCAAAGCGGGATTCTTCTGGCCGGCGATCGTCGCGCTGCTCGCGATCGTGCTCGCCTCGGCGTACATGCTGCGTCTGTTCCAAGGCATCATGAACGGCCCCGAAGTTGCCGACCTGCCGCAGCGTCGCGACATGACCTGGAGCGAAGGCTTCGCGATCGCGCCGCTCGTCGCCGCGTTCGTCTGGCTCGGCGTCGACCCCGGCCCGGTGGTCGCGCAAACGGCGACGGTGACGCAGAGCGCCGTCCCGACGACCACGTCACAGAGCGTACGAGGCCCGCGCAAGCCGAACACCGTGAGCGAGATCAGCAGTGCCGTCCGTTAACATCACCTACCCGTCCTCGGCCGACTACGCGGCGCTGCTGCCCGCGGCGATCGTCGCGCTCGTTCCGCTGCTGGTGCTGTTCGTCGATCTCTTCATGCGCCGCAACGGCATGGTGCGGCGGGCCGTCGCGGTGGGCATCGCGATCGTCGGCCTGGTCGCCGCCGGCGCGGTGCTCGCGAGCCAGTATCCGACGAGTTTCCCGGCCTTCGGCGGCGCGTTCGTCGAGGGCGGTTTCTCGATCGTCTTCAGCGAGATCGTCGTCGTCGCCACCGTCGCGACGCTGCTGCTCTCGCTCGGCGTCGGACGCGACGATCAGGTCGCGGGCACGACCGCGTTGCTGCTGTGGAGCGCGAGCGGCGCGATGCTGATGGCCGGCGCGGCGAACCTCATGATGGTCTTCCTGGGCCTCGAGCTGCTGTCGCTCGCGCTGTACTGTCTGTGCGCGATGTCGGCGCGCTCGAGCGCACGCGAATCGGCGCTGAAGTACCTGATCCTCAGCTCGATGGCGTCCGGGTTCTTGCTGTACGGGGCCGCGCTGATGTTCGGCGCGACGGGCTCGGTGCAGTTCTCGGCGCTCGTCGCGGCGACGCCGACGCCGCTGCTCGCGATCGGCGCCGGCCTGTTCCTCGTCGGGCTCGCGTTCAAGCTCAGCTTGGTGCCGTTCCACATCTGGACGCCCGACGTGTACGAAGGCGCGCCGCTTCCCGTCACCGCGTTCATGTCGGTCGTCACGAAGGCCGGGACGCTGGCGGTGGTCGCGCGCTTCGCGTACGCGTCGCTCCCGTCGGATCGGGCAGGCGCGATCCTCGCGCCCCTCTGGGTCCTCGCCGCGCTCTCGATGCTCGTCGGCAATCTCGGCGCGCTCGCGCAGACCGACATGAAGCGACTCCTCGCGTACTCCGGGATCGCGCAGGTCGGCTACATCATCGTCGCGCTCGCCGGACAGACGGCGCTCGGACTGCGCTACGCGATCCTGTATCTCGCCGGCTACACGTTCATGAACCTGGGCGCGTTCGCCGTCGTCGCGCTGATGGCGAAAGAAGGCGACGCGGTCGTCGGGCTCGGCCGCTTCGCCGGCCTCGCCTCGCGCCGGCCGTGGCTCGCCGCGGCGATGACGCTGTTCCTGATCGGCCTCGCCGGGCTGCCGCCGACCATCGGCTTCACCGGGAAGATCCTCATTCTGGCCGCGAGCGTCGGCGCCGGCTATGCCTGGCTCGCCGGGCTGCTGATCGTCGGCACGGCGATTTCCGCGTACGTCTACTTCAAGATCGTTCGCGCGATGTTCGCGCGCGTCGATCCGGTGCACGTGCACGACGAGCGTGCTCCCACCGCGCTGCCGTGGATCGTCGTCGGCGTGTGCGCAGCGATGACGTTCGCGCTCGGGATCTTCCCGCTGACGCCCTCCAACGTGCTGCCGCTCGTGAAATGACGAGCGGCGCACCGCCGCCGCCCGCGTCCGCCGAGCCGCCGCGAGGCCTGCTCAGCTCGCGCTTTCGCATTCGCCCGGCGCGGCTCGACGACGAGCCGCTGATCCTCGCCCTCGTGCCGCGCTTCGTGGAGCACGGCGCCGCGGACGGCCACACGCCCGAAGAAGTGATCGACGGCACGCGTCGCGTCCTGGCGGAGGCGCTGCGCCTCAACCCGCCCTCTGACGCGATCCTGATCGCCGAAGAAGAGGGCGACGGTCAAGGCTTCGTCTACGTCGTCACCGAGCGCGACTTCTTCACCGGCGAACCGTACGCGCACGTCTCGGAGATCGCCACGGACCGCAGCGGCAGCGGCGCGGGCGCCGCGCTGATGAGCGCCGTGGAAGCCTGGGCCGCCGAACGCGGCTATCGTTTCGTGACGCTCAACGTCGTCGAGGAAAACCGCGCCGCCCAACGTTTCTACGACCGCCTCGGCTACGGCCCCGGCCACCGTCACCTCGTCAAGCGCCTCATCTCATAGCCAACACCGGACGGCTCTCCACGCATCTCAAGGGTGTGAACGAGGAAGCTGACGTCCGGGCAGCGCGGGCAGGGGACGAGTTCGCGCGTGACCGCCTCCTGCGTGCGCTCTGGCCCCGCGCCTTCCGGCTTGCGGCAGGGATCGTGGGTGAGCGGACAGCCGCCGAAGACGCGGCACAAAACGCTCTTATCGTCGTCGCGACCCGACTGCACGAACTGCGCGAACCCGCTGCGTTTTCGTCGTGGTCGGCTCGCATCGTGGTCAACGCTGCCCGGGCGGTGTTGCGGCGACGCCGGAACGATCCGCCTGACCGGCCGGTGCCGTCGGTCGCGTTCGAAGAACTGTCGTCGCAGCGGCTCGACGTGCTGGCCGCGCTTGCGACCCTTCCCGAATGGCTTCGCGTACCGGTCGTTCTCCGCTACGTAGAGGATCTCACGAGCCGCGAGATCGGCGCGGTGCTCGGCGCACCGCCCGGAACCATCCGCTTTCGACTTGCGCTCGCGCGACGGCGCCTCGCCGCCGCGTTGAACGATCCGGCGGCCGATTGCCGCGAGGAGTTCGCATGAATGACGATGGCGTGAACCGGCGTGTTCGCGACGCACTCGAAGCGATCGCCGTGAAGCCGTATCCGTCTGCCGGCGTCGCGCATGGCATTGCGTGCCGCTCGAGGAGCGCTCGGCGCAGGGTGCGCGTGCGGCCCCCGATGGTCGTCGCGACGCTGATCGCCGCGATGGCGGCGACAGCGCTTGGTGCGGCGACGGCATCGCCGTACGCCGGCGACCTTGCGGAGCGCCTGCGCGCAGTCCTCGCCGGACACGCGATCCCGGTTCGCCGCGTGACCTTCGTGCACGAGCGAGCGGTCACGACGGCCGACGCGCAGCGTGCGGTCACGTTTCCGATCATCGTCCCGTCCGGACTCAGCGTAACGAGCACGATGCTTCTCGACGATCCGTCCGGCGGCCCCCGTTCCGTGGAACTGGCTGTACGAAATGCGGCGCTCACGACCGTCCTGCTCAATGAAAGCCCGGCAAGCGATCGGCGGTCGTCGGCGATCGAGCGAATGGCCTACATCACGCACCGCACGCAGCGCGGCGCGCTGGGCCGGCCCACCCGCCTCACTTGGCGCATCGGCGCGACGCGCCTCACGATCGTTACCGACGATGCCGTTTCTCGGTCTCTCGCCGAGCACGTTCGGGACATCACGCGATCGCAGCCGCGGCGCAGCCGGGAATGACAACACCCTGCATTGACATGCGTCGATGCGATGGCGTAGAATCGAAATGTGTCGATGCAGCGGTCGCGGCCGGCGTTCCCCAGACGCCGGGACGAGTGGGGCGAGGAATCGGCGCTCTTCAAGGCGTTGAGCGACCCGTATCGGTTGTCGATGCTCGCGACCCTCGCGCGGAGCGCCGACGAGGTTTGCGTCTGCGAGTTCACCGCGGCGCTTCCGCTCGAGCAGCCGACGGTTTCCCACCACCTGCGGATCCTTCGTGAAGCCGGATTGGTAACGTGCGAGCGGCGCGGAACGTGGGTGTACTACCGGCTCGGCGCCGACGTGCGCGAGCGCGTCGAACGAGCGTTGTCCCGCCTCACCCCGCGAAAGGCCGTCGCATGAAGATGCACTTGAACTTCGCGACGCGCGATCTGCACGCGAGCGTCGCGTTCTACACCACGCTGCTCGGCGCCCAGCCGGCGAAGCGGCGCGCCGATTACGCGCTGTTCGTCAGCGATCGTCCGGCTCTGGAGCTGGCGCTCGACCTCGACGGCGACGCGCACGCCGAGGACGGACCGCACTTCGGCATCGTCGTCGACTCGGTCGAGGACGTCGCCGCGCAGACCGCGCGCCTTCGGGACGCGGGGTACGCGACGGAGGTCGAGCGCGAACGGACGTGCTGCTACGCCAATCAGACGAAGGTCTGGGCCACCGACCCGGACGGACGGCGTTGGGAAACGTACGTCGTGCACGCCGAGACCCGAGAGCGAGACGATCCGGAGACGACGTGCTGCGGCAGCGATGCGGCCGCGCCGACGCCGACGTGCTGCGGCTGAGCACCGCGCAGAGGAAGAGCCGCGCGAACCGTGCCGGCGCCACCAGTGCACGTCCGCAGCGCTCGGGACGACGATCTCGACGCCATTCGTCACGTTTACAATCAGGGCATCGAAGACCGCATCGCGACGCTCGACGAGGAGCCGAAGTCGCGCGAGGACATCGCGGCGTGGTGGGCGCAGCACCAGGGCCGGTACGCCGTGCTCGTCGCCGACGACGCGAACGGCGCCGTCGTCGGCTGGGCGGCGCTCAATCCGTACTCGCACCGTTGTGCGTATCGTGGCGTAGCCGATCTCTCGATCTACGTCGCGCGCGAGGCACGCGGGCGCGGCGTCGGTTCGGCGCTCCTCTCCGCGCTCGAGCGCACGGCGAACCAGCACGCGTTCCACAAGATCGTCCTGTTCGCGCTGACGTCCAACGTCGTCGGGCAGCGGTTGTACCGGCGCTTCGGCTACCGCGAGGTCGGCGTGTTTCGCGAGCAGGGCCGCCTCGACGGCCGGTTCGTCGACGTCGTGGCGATGGAGAAGATCGTCGGGCCGTCCATGGAGCAGGGCGGACGAACGACCTGATCGCTAGCGCGTGTCCGCCGGCTCGCCGCTGACTTCGTGGCCCGCGGCGCGCAGCGCCTCGACCGCGGCGGGCAGCAGCGACTCGCGCACCAGAATGTGGTCCGTGTCGTACGTCGAGAGACCGAAGATCGGGATCCCGGCGGCGGCGAGCGGATCGGCGAGCGCGGCGATCACGCCGGTCACCGTGAAGTCCAGCGTCCCGGTGACGACGATGGCTCGGAATCCGCGCTCCACCTCGCTCACCTCGCGCGGCACCGCATCGTCGCGGCACACGATCGACAGCTCGCGCGCGGTACGCACGAGCGCGATCAGCTCGCTTCCGGCGACCCAGTCGGGGACCGCCGCGTTCCCCGGAAGCCGCGCGAGAGCGAACGTTTCGCCGAAGACGCGCAGCTTCATCGCCCGTGCGCCATCGCGGCGATGCGGACGACGAGCGGGTCATCGGCGTGGTGCAGCCGCTCGAGCAGCGTGAAATGGTCGTCGCCCGCCGCGTCTTCGTACGTGGCGGTGCAGCCCCGCGCGCGCCACGCGTCGACGATCGCGCGGCCCTGCGCGCGGAACTCCGGCGTCTCGCGCTCGCCGGTGATCGCGTACACCGGCACCGGCGCGGCCGGCGCGAGACGCGCCGGGCTGAGCGCGGCGGCGCGTGCGTCGTCGAGCTGCAGCCACGCGTTCGCGAAGGAGCGCGCCACCGCGACGAGCTCGTGCAGCCCGCTCATCGTCACGACGCCGCCGACCGGCGCATCGACCGCGCACATCGCGGCGAGATGGCCGCCGGCGGAGTGTCCGGCGACCACGAAGCGCGCCGGATCGGCGCCGTACACCGCGGCGTTCGCCCGCAACCAGCTCGCGGAGCGCCGCGCCTGCGCGGTGATCTCTTCGAGCGTCAGCATCGGCGCCAGCCCGTAGTTCACGATCGCCGTCGCGACGCCGTGCGCCGCGAGGCCGCGCGCGACGAAGGTGTGGTCGTTCTTGTGCAGCCGGCGCCAGTAGCCGCCGTGGAAGAACGCGACGAGCGGCGCAGCTTCGCGCGGCACGAAGAGATCCAACGACTCGTCCTCGCTCGGGCCGTAGCGCAGATCGTTCGTGACGCGCGGATCGTCGCGCAGCGCGTCGCTCCACTCGCGCCAGCGAGCGAAGAAGACGCTCACGTCCGGCACGGTCGCCGACGGATCCAGGGGATCCGGCGCCGTCGTCACCTCGCCGGCTGCGTCGCTCGCGTTTTCGCTCATCGCCTCGCGATCACGGTGCGTGCGGCGTCGGCGCTTGCTGCGGCACCGGCGCTTGCTGCGGCGCGGCGGGCGCAGGACCGGGTGCCGCCTGCGTCACCGGGCTGAAGGCGAGATAGTCGATCTTGCCGTCGGGCGCGAACTCGATCGCCTCTTCGAGCACCGGCGGATGCTCGCACACGATGCGAAAGACGTACAAGCTCGCGGTGCCGTGCGTGATGCGGCGGCTTTGATTGAACGACGTGACGGCCCCGAGCGCGCGCAGGTGCTCGGCGGCGTTCGCGAGCCCGTGCGCGTCCAGCTTCGACTCCATGCCGCTCGAGAATTGCGAGCGGTCGAGCGCGTTGGCGCGAACCTGCTCGAACACGAGCCGGGCGCGCGCCGCGATCTGCGGCGACGGGATCGCGGCGACCGGAGGCGCGGGCTCGGCGTTTGCCGCCGCCGGCCTCGCCGGCGCGGCGCTCGTCGCGGCTGCGGGCGCCGCCGGAACGGGTGAAGGTGCGGCTTGCGCGACGGCGGCGATCATGGCGCACGATTCCGCGCGGCAGCGAAAGAGCCCCCCGGACGCGCCGGAAGGCTCTTCGTCGAGACGGCCGCGGCGGGCGCTACTTCGGGTACGTCATCTCCTTCGGGACGACGTAGCGGTCGAAGTCCTCGCTCGACACGTAGCCGAGGGAGAGCGCGGCGTCCTTGAGCTTCGTCCCTTCGTGGTGCGCCTTCTTCGCGATCTCGGCGGCCTTGTCGTACCCGATGTGCGGCGAGAGCGCCGTCACGGTCATCAGCGACTCGTCGAGATAGCGCCGGATCACCGGCTCGTTCGCCTGGAGCCCCTCGATCGCGTGCTCGCGGAACATCGTGCACGCGTCCTGCAGCAGACGGCACGAGTGCAGAAAGTTGACGATCATCACCGGGTTGAACACGTTCAGCTCGAAGTTGCCCTGCGAGCCGCCGAACCCGATCGCGACGTCGTTGCCGAACACCTGCACGCACACCATCGTCATCGCTTCCGACTGGGTCGGGTTGACCTTCCCCGGCATGATCGACGAACCGGGCTCGTTCTCCGGGAGGATCAGCTCGCCGATCCCGGCGCGCGGTCCGGACGCCAGCCAGCGCACGTCGTTGGCGATCTTCATCAGCGAGGCGGCGAGCGTCTTGAGCGCGCCGGACGCGAACACGACCTCGTCGTGCGAGGCGAGCGCGGCGAATTTGTTCGGGTGCGACCGGAACGGCAGCCCCGTCAGCTCGGCGATCTTCGTCGAAGCGCGCTCGGCGAACTCGGGATGCGCGTTCAGCCCCGTGCCGACGGCCGTTCCGCCGATCGCGAGATCGTAGAGGCCGTCGAGCGCGAAGCGGCAGCGGTCGAGGTCGCGGTCGAGCTGGCTCACGTAGCCGCCGAACTCCTGACCCAGCGTCAGCGGCGTCGCATCCTGGAGATGCGTGCGCCCGACCTTGACGACGTCTTTCCACTGCTCCGCCTTCACGCGCAGCGCGTCGCGCAGCTTCTCCACGGCGGGCAGCATCGCGACCATCGCTTCGGCCGCCGCCATGTGCATCGCCGTCGGGAACGTGTCGTTCGAGGACTGCGACATGTTGACGTGATCGTTGGGATGGATCGGCTTCTTCGAGCCCATCTGGCCGCCGGCGATCTCGATCGCGCGGTTCGAGATGACCTCGTTCACGTTCATGTTCGTCTGCGTGCCCGAGCCCGTCTGCCACACCCGCAGCGGGAAGTGCGGCGCGAGCTTGCCGGCGATGACCTCGTCGGCGGCCTGCACGATGAGCTTCGTCTTCTCGTCGTCGAGCTTGCCGAGGTCGCGGTTGACGAGCGCGGCCGCCTTCTTCAGAACGGCCATCGCGCGGATGATCTCGCGCGGCATCACGTCGCGCGGCGTCTCGGCGTCGCCGATGTCGAAGTGGATCAGCGAGCGCGCCGACTGAGCGCCGTAGTACTTGTCGGCCGGGACCTCGATCTTGCCCATCGAGTCGGTCTCGACGCGCGTCGCGCCGACCGAGCCGTTCGTCGTGGTCGTTGTTGCCATAGCCCGGGGCGCTTCGGCGGCGCCGGTCTCCGGCACTCCGCGAGAAACGTCGCACGGGGTTGGCCGCTCGCCTTGTTCTGTTCGCGGATCCCCAGCGTGCTCTATACTAGCAGCCACCGCCCTCCGCGAAGGAGCGTGAAGATGCGTCCGCCGCCGCGCTCGGCCGTTGCCGCCGTCGCCCTCATCCTGGGATTCGCGTCCACCGCGGGCGCCGCCGCCGCGGCCGGCTCGCCGCCCGGGGCGGTGCCCGTCACCGCGCCCGCGCCCTCGAACCCGCCCGTCGACTATACCGGTCCGCCGGAGAGCGGCGAGGCCGCCGCGATGGACGCGGCGCGCGCGAAGGTCGCCGACGGCGACACGATGGGCGGCATCGCCGTCCTGGCACCGTACGTCGCCGCGCATCCCCGGGCCATCGCGGCCGGGCGGCTCTTGGGCGACCTGTACTTCCGCGTACCGGACTACAAGCGCGCCGAGCAGATCTGGCGCGGCGTCCTGGCGGTCGTTCCGAGCGACCGCGAGACGCACAGCCGGCTCGGCTCGCTGTACGCGGTCGAGGACCAGATCGATGCCGCGATCGCCGAGTTCCAGAAGAGCCTCCCGGTCGAGAGCGGCTTCACCGGTCTGGTGATGATGCACAAGAAGGCCGGCGATCTGCCGGTCTACCTGCGGACGCTCCAGCAGCGGACCGAAGAGGAGCCGCTGGACGTCATGGCCTGGCAGTCGCTGGGCGAGGTCCAGCGCTACCTGCACCGCTACGATCTCGCGCTCGCCGCCTATCAGCATCTGGTCTGGATCAAGCCGGCGGCCTGCGAGCCGCGCGTCGACATCGCGAACGTGATGGTGGACATCGGCAAGGTCGACGATGCGATCGCGCAGCTCAAGGTCTGCCTCGCGAACGACAGCGGCTACTATCCCGCGGCGGTGAACATCGGCGAAGCCTACCTCGAGAAGCGCGACTTCAAGACGGCGCGGCCGCTCCTCGACCGGGCGCTGGCGCTCAAGCCCGACGGGTCGGAGGCCCTCGTCGACATCGGCTACATCTACGACGCCGAGGGCGACTGGAAGACCGCGATCGGCTGGTACGATCGCGCGCTGCGCTCCGACCCGCTGCGGCCCGAGGCCTACATCGACCTCGGCTACGACTACAGCCAGCACCGGCTGTTCCCGCTCGCGGAGTCGGCCTTCCTCAAGGGGATCAGCGTCGCATCGGACGACGGACGCCTCCACTACGAGCTTGCAGTGACCTACAACGTCCAAGGAAAGATCGCGCTCGCGCGTCGCGAGTACGAGCTCGCGATCGCGTCGCAGGAACCGCTGGTCGTGCACGCGGCGCGGGCCGAGCTCGCGTTGCTCCCGCCCGCCGGATGACCTTCACGTCCGGTTTACGATCGTAGAGCGGTCGCAGACAATTCGGTCAATCCGTAAACGGCGCGTAACGGCGCCGTTTTCTTTTTGTCGTTTACCCGCTCCACGGCTTTTCTTGGGGCTGGCCGCTTGGTATCGTGTGCACGGCCGCTCCGGCTCTTTCTGCGGGCGGCGTTCGGCACGTTACCAGGAGTTTACACAAGGATGCGTATCTACGTGGCGTCGGTCACGGCTCTCGTGTTCGCGCTCGCCGCCCCGGCGATCGCGTCGGCGAAGCCGAGCGTGACGCTCAAGCTCAGCGGGTCGCTCGTCACGAAGGCCGCCGACGGCCGCGCCGTCGCGACGCCGGTCGAAAAGGCGACGCTTCATCCGGGTGACGCGGTCGAATACCAGATCGCCGCGCAGAACGTCGGATCGTCCCCCGCGCTCAAGCTCTCACCGGCCGGCGCGATTCCCGCGGGCACCGCATACGTCGACGGCTCGGCCCGCGCGGCGCACGCGCGCGTCGAGTTCTCGCTCGACCACGGCAAGACGTGGTCCGCCGCGCCGACGATCGCCGTGAAGAACTCCGACGGCACGACGTCGACGAAGAAAGCGCCGCCCTCGCTCTACACCGCGATCCGCTTCGTGACGGACGGCGCGCTCGCGCCGCACGCGAGCGCCGCGTACGCATACGAGGTCCGAGTCAAGTAAGATGCGGACCTCCATGGACGGAACGACGATCACGAAGGATCTGACGCTGCGAATCGGCGCGGTCGCATTCGCGCCCGCCGTTGCGGCACTCGCCTTCTTCACGCTCGGCGCGCCGGCGTCGGCCTCGGGCACCACGGCCGGCACGTCGATCTCGAACACCGCGACGGCGACGTACTCGGACGGCACCAACACCTACAACTCGCAGTCGAACACCGTCACGACGACGGTGCAGAACGCGCCGGCGATGACGATCGCCCCGCCGCAGGCGACGCCGGGCGGAAACACCGTCAGCCCGGGCGGTGCGATGAGCGACAACTACACGCTCACGAACACCGGCAACAGCTCGGGGTACTTCCAGCTCAGCGGGACGCAAGGCACGAACGACGGCGTCACCTCGGGGATGGGCACGTTCGTCCAGTACACGGTCAGCGGTACGGCCGCCGACGGCCACACGCTCTCGGGCACGTACGCGTCGATCGCCGCGCTCAACACCTACCTGAGCACCGGCGACACCGGCAGCACGCCGTTCCTGATCGCCGTCAACGGCACGATCCAGATCGGCGTCTCGTACAACGCGAACGCGGGCGCGAGCGGCACGATCACCACGCTGCTCACCCCCGACGTCGTCTACCCGGCCGGTTCGGGAACGACGCAGCAGACGTCCAGCACCGTCATCGGCCAGTACAACGACACCGTGATCTCCGACGCGCGCATCGACGCGCAGAAGACCGCGGTCGTCGGCGGCACGGTGGCGGCGCCGACCGTGACCTACACCGTCCGGTTCGCCAACGGCGGGGCGCGCAATCTGTCGCCGGTCTACAAGAACGCGCTTCCGGGCGGGAACGGCGCGACGTACAGCGGCTGCACGAACAGCACCGCGTGCGGCGTCGTCTTCACCGACAAGCTGCCCTCGTACAACTCGACGCAGCTGACGCTGAACGGCACGCCGTCGGTCAGCGGCGCGACCGGCACGGTCATCTACTCGACCGACGGCTCGACGTGGACGACGACCGCGACCGGCGCGGTCTACGTGGGCGTCTTCGTCCCCGCGACCTCGATCACGGGCGCCGGCCTCTCGACGTTCGCACCCAACTCGAACACGACGAGCCAGGGCAACGTCCCGGCCGCGAACGCCTCGCTGACGCTGACGTACACGATCAACGGCTCGACGGCCAGCGGCGCCGCGAACGCCTCGGCGATCACGAACGTCGTGAACTCGATCTACGCCGACCAGTCGGGCTTCATCGAGGGCCCGGGGATCACGCTGCAGTCGATCGCCAACGGCACCAGCGCGACCACCTCGAACACGGCGCCCGCCGTCTCGAACGCGAACGGCGCGCTGGCGGGCTCGGCCCAGGCGCAATCGGCTGCCTCCCCGGCGTCGAGCGCGGTGCTCAACGGCACCTACAACACCGGCACGAGCACGGCGTATCCCGGCGCGATCGGTCCGGACGGCTCGACCGCGACCGACTTCACGGCGATCAGCTACACCAACGGCGGCAACCTGCTCTCGGCGGTGAACGGCCAGACCGAAAGCGTGCCGGCGAGCGCCGCCGCGATCGCGTACACGAACTCGCTGCAGAACAACGGCAACAAGGACGACACGTTCAATCTGACCTACGCGACGGGCACGGGTCTCACCGCCCTCCCCGCCGGCTGGACCGTCTCGTTCCAGAGCACGGGTCAGACCGCGAGCGGCAGCTGCGCGGCGGTCGGCGCGGGCACGACGATCACGTCGGTCTGCGTGCCGTCCGGTGCGACGCAGACGTACAAGGTCATCATGACGCCGCCCGCGAGCGTGACGACGTTCACCGCCTACGCGGGGTACGGCGACGCGATCACCGCGACGTCGACGAACGACAACACGAAGACGAACGTCACGGTCGACGAGTTCTTCGTCGGCGGGTTCGTGCAGCTCGCGAAGACGATCGCGAACGCCGCGGGTCAGCCGTGCGCGAGCGCGTCGACCTGGACGAACGGACCCGCGAACGTGAGCCCCGGCGACTGCGTGCAGTACACGGTCACCTACACGAACGTGTGCCCGGGCCAGGGGAGCGGCTCCAACAACCAAGTGCTCAACGCCGCCAATCTCGTCATCACCGAGAACGGCACCGCGTCGGGCGGAACGCAGGTCGCGTACACCAACAACTGGGCGACCTACACGAACGGCCTCTACGCGGCGCCCGTCGACACGAACGGCGGGACGCTGGGAGGCTACAACCCCGGGCCCGGTGCGGCCGGATCGAGCGCGTTCACCGACACGGTGAGCTCGCTGGCGGCCGGCGCGAGCGGTTCGGTCTCGTTCAAGGTCCAGGTCAAGTAACGGTCCCATGTCTGCGCGGGTCGTCGGGCGCCTCGTGCGCGCGATCGGTCTCGCCGTGTTCTGTGTCGCGCTCGCGACGCACGCCGGCGAGGCCGCACCCGCGGCCGGGATCGTCATCAGCAATACCGTGACCGCACGCTACGTCGACGCAAAGGGCGAGTCGTACGGAGCGCAGTCGAACGCCGTGAAGGTGACCGTCGCGAACGTCGCGGCGGTCGCCGTCGCTCCGAAGGAGGCGGCCGTCGACGCGACGACCGACGGCTACCCGCAGGGGACCGCCATCGTCCGAACGTTCACGATCGCCAACGGCGGGAACGCGCCGGACGCGTACGTCCTTTCATCGGTCACCGCGAGCGCCGGGACGGTGACGGGCATCGCGTTCGTCGAGCCGCAAGGCAACGTCGCGGCGACGGTGGGATCGACCGCCACTCCGTCGCTCGCACCCGGTGCGTCGGTGCGCGTGCAAGTCACGGTCAGCACGGCGAACGTCGCAGTCGGCACGGCGTTCCACGTCGACGTCGTGGCGCGCTCGACCGACGCGGTGGCCGCGAACGGCGTCGTCTCCGACAACGGGCGGACGTGGGCGATCGCGCAGGCGCAGGCCTCGCTCGGGGGCCTCGGCGCGCCCGGCAGCCTCGTCACCAAGCTCGTGAACCAGCAGCGCGCCGACTCGGCGCAGCCCGGCAGCACGATCACGTACGCGATCTCGTTCAAGAACTACGGCGGCTCGCCGGCGACGCACGTGGTGCTCACCGACGACGTCCCGGCCGGAATCATCGCGCAGCCGTCGAGCGTCACGCTGAACGGCGTCGACGACGAGGCCAACGCTTCGCTCAGCGGACAGCGCCTCGTGGTGCGCGTCGGAACGCTCGCCGCGGGCGGCTCCGACACGGTCACGTTTCAGGCCGTCGTGCAGCGTACCGCGACGGTCGGTGCGAGCTACGTCAACGTCGCGTCGCTCACCGCGGACGGTGTGGCGCCCGTGGCGACCTCGCCGGCGAGCGTCTTGGTCGGCGTCGCCAACATCGTCTTCGACGGCTACAGCGGCGGCTCGCTGCCGATCGGCGGTGCGACGATGACGATCGCCGATCCGCTCACCCACCGCCCGATCGCGATGCCCACGGCGTCGACGCTCGCGGCGCTCGGCGCGGCGCTGCGCAGTCCGCTGGACGCGAGCGCGGGTGCCGTCGGCACGCTCGCGCCGAACACGACGAACGCGAATCCGTACACGACCGGGCCCGACGGCCGCTACAGCTTCGCCTTCGCGCCCTCGCAGCTGGGGACCGCCGCGCGTCCGGCGACGTACGAGCTCGACATCAGCGCGCCGGGCTACGTGAGCCGCCGTCTGCAGCTCACGATCAACGCCGACGCGTCCGGCGTGCTCTACGACGCGACGGTCACGTCGCTCGATTCGCAGATGCTCGCCGCCGCCGGCGGTTTTTCGCTCACCGCCCACAGCGTCACGCTCTCCGAGGTGTTCGGCTTGCTCGGCAACTTCCCCATGTTCACGCCGCATCCGCTGGCGGTCTCGAAGACGGTCGACCGCGACACCGCGTCGGGCGGCGACCGCCTCGTCTACACGATTCAAGTCGGAAGCAACGGCGGACAGTTCAACGGGACCAACGTCATCGACACGCTGCCCGCCGGCGTCGTGTACGCGCCCGGAACGGCGCGCGTCGACGGCGTCGCGGTCGAGCCGGCCCGCAACGGCCGCGTCCTCACCTGGAGCTTCCCTTCGCTGAGCGCTCAGCACACGATCACGTACGCGTGCGTCGTGATGCCGTTCGCGGCGGAGGGCTCGACGCTGATCAATCTGGTCGACGTCGACGCGGTGGCGTCCAGCGGGTTCCGCGCGAGCGCCAGCGCCAGCGCCGACACGCGCGTCGTCTCGGGCGCGCTCGGCAACCGCGTCGTCATCACCGGCCGGGTGTTCGTCGACGCCGCGCGCAGCGGCCGCTTCCGCGATCCGGACACCGGCCTCGCGAACGTGCGCATCTATCTCGAGGACGGCGAGTCGGTCACCACCGACAAATACGGCCGGTTCACGTTCCCGTCGGTCCATCCGGGCCAGCACGTGCTCCGCCTCGACGCGACGACGCTGCCCACGGGCGTCAAGCCGTATGCCGACCGCGCGTACGACAGCACGCGCAGCCTGCAACGGCTGCTGCACGGGATCTACGACGCCGGTCTGATGCAGGACGTCGAGTTCGCGCTGGAGCCCGCGCGATGAATCTGCGCGCGCGGCTTCGCCGGACCGGGATCGCGTTCGCCGTGGCGGGCTTGTTCCTGTCCACCGTCGACGTGAACCCGGCCGGCGAGATCCCGCGCGCGCTGGCCGACTCCAGCCTCCCCGCCGCCGCCGCCGCGGCACCGGCCGCCGGCGCGCCCGAGGCGGTCGGGATGAGCGGGGCGGCGCCGCAGAAGGCGCCCGAAGGCGGCGACCTCACGCACCTCTTCTTCACCGCGACGGGAGCGCTGAGCGCCGCGCTCACCGCGCCCGCGGACGGCGTCGCCTCGTCGACGTCGGCGACATTGGAAGTGGAGACGGTGAAAGGCGGCGGCGTCGAGGTGAAGGTGCACGACGAGCTCGTGCCGTTCTCGCGCATCGGCAAGCGCACGATCGACGACAAGACCGGCGAGACGCGCTACACGTACTACGGCGTGCCGTTGGCGCCCGGACCGAACGTCGTGACCCTCACCCCGCTCGGTGCCGAAGGCGCGCGCGGCGAGCCGGTGCAGAAGACGATCTACGCGCCGGGCAAGCCCGCGACGATCAAGGTGGTCGTCGCCGGCGGGCCGTTCCGCGCCGACGGGACGACGCCGGACACGCTGCGCGTCGAGGCGACCGACGCATGGGGTCACCGCGCGGCCGCCGGCGAGACCGTCGAGCTGGTGCTCGTGAAGGGCGATGCGCGGCTCGAGCGGCTTTCCGCCGCCGTCGCGGCGGCGAGCACGACGCCGATGCCGATCCCGACCTCGTCGCCGGGGATCGTGAGCGCCTCGGTCACGCATCAGACGCTCGATCTTCCGCTCGACGCGAACGGCACGGCGACCGTCCGCGTTCTGCCGGGGCTCACGCCGGGCGAGCTGCTGCTGCGCGTCGATTGCGGACAGATCGCGCGCGACGCGAGCTTCTACCTCGCGCCGAATCTGCGCAAGCCCTTCGTGAACGGGCTGATCACCGCCGGCGCGGGCGCCGTCCCGGGGATCCCCGACGAGGCCGACACCGACGCGGATTCGACGAACTCGCGCCGCGGGCGCATCGCGGTGTTCGGAACGGGCGCGATCGGGAACGCGCTCGCGACCTTCGCTTACGACACCGCGAACGTGCTGCAGCGCACGCCGGAGTACGGCAGCTCGTACGCCGCCGACCCGCTGGACCGCCCGTACCAGACGACCGGCGACGCCAGCGTGCAGCGCGACGACGCGCTTTCGCGCGACCACCTCTTCGCGCGCGTCGACACCGCGAACGCGACGGCCGAATGGGGTGAGTTCCGCGCGCGCACCGGCACCGACTCCTCGGCGCTCGGTGCGTTCGATCAGCTCGTCGACGGCGCGAAGCTCGACGTGGCGGCCGGCGCGACGAAGCTCTCCGGGTTCGCCGCGCAGAACGACGTCGGCTACGACCGCCGGGTGCTGGCGCCGACCGGGCTCGCGAACGGCATCCTGCTGCGCCCGAACGTCGTCGTCGGCTCCGACATCGTCACGCTGGCGACGCTGGACCGCCGCACCGGTGCGGTGCTCGCGCAGGCGCCGATGCAGCGCGGCGTCGACTACACGATCGAGTACGCGACGGGGCAGCTGCACTTCATGACGATCCCGCTGCCGTACGACGACGCGTTCAATCCGAACGAGCTCGTGGTGACCTACGAGTTCGACGAGCCGGCCGGAAGCGCGAAGACGGTCGGCGGCCGCGTGCAGACGTCGTTCGGGCCGAACCGCGCGATCACGCTCGGCGTCGGCTACGTCAACGACACGAGCGGCGCGGGGAACGTCACGCTCGCCTCCCAGGACCTCGGCGGCTCGTTCAACGGCGGCGCCTGGTCGATCGTACACGCGACCAGCGAAGGCGCGCTGCTCTCCACGACGACCGACGGCCCGTACGCGGGGAACGGCGGAAGCGCGCTGCACGCGCAGCTCGCGCGCGCCCTCGGCCTCGACACCTTCTCGTTCCTCTACGACCGCACGAGCGCGGGCTACGACGATCCGTTCGGCGGGCTGTCGACGCCGGGGCTGCTCAACGAGCATCTGCTCTACGCGCGCAAGTCGGCGAACGGGCTGGGCGAGCTCGACCTCGACCTCGAGCACCAGGCGAACTTCGCGCCCGGGATCGCGGGCACGACCCAGTCGAGCGCGACGCTGCGCGCGCGGCGTCAGATTTCCAAGCGGCTCACGGTGAACGCCTCGCTCGAGCGACGCGTCGCCACGAACGCCGCGAACGCGACACCTGCGCCGGTGATCGCGATCCCCGGCGCATCGCCGCTGCCGTTCTCGGACTACGAGGCCACGCCGGCCGAAGCGTCGACGCAGGTCACCGCCGGCGTCGACTGGCGCGCGACCACGAAGGTCGACGTGAGCGTCGACCGCACGCAAACGCTCGCCGGAACGAACGAGGTCCAGCCGACGCAGACCGACGCGCAGCTCACCTACGATCTCGGCAAGGGCGGCCGCGCCTACGTGCGCGAGCGCTGGAGCGCGTCGCCGGTCGAGAGCTTCGCCGCGTCGACGCAGGCGCTCACCGCGACGACGGGCGGCGAGCGCGCGACCGAGTTCGGCTTCTCGAAGAGCCTCGGGCCCGCGACGAGCGTCGACACGTCGTACGTGCTCGACCACACCGCCAACGGCAGCGACGTGTACGCGGCGACCGGCGTGCGTCAGCGCTTCAGCCTCGGCGCGCTGCGCGGCGATGCGTTCGTGCAGCACGGCACGTCGGTGGGCTCGTCCTCGCCCGGCGGCTTCGATCTCTACGGCACGACGCTCTCGTACGCCGACCCTTCGAACCGCTTCCGCGTCAGCGAGTCGACGCAGCTCCGCACCGGTGCCGGCGGCGGCTCGTCGATCACGCTGGGCGCCGCCGGCGCGCTGACCGCCGACACGTCGCTGTTCGCCAGCGTCAACGACGCGCGCGCCGCTGGCGACAGCCAAGACGACGAGCGGATCGGCTTCGCGTGGCGGCCCTCGCACAGCGATGCGGGCGTGACGCTGCTGCAGTACGAGAAGCTCACCGGCGAAGGCGACGCGCTCGACGGCGACACGCAGAGCGGGGTGCTCTCGCTCGAGCAGGTCGTTCGGGTTCGGGAACGGACCGAGCTCGTCGCGCGTTATGCGTACAAAGTGGACGGCGACGCGCAGTACGAAGCCCACAGCTCGCTGTTTGGCCTGCGATTGGATCAGCGGGTCGGCCCCCGCTTCGATCTCGGCGCCGAGGTTCGGCGCGAGAACGTCCTCGGGATCGACGGCGCGGTCGGGACCTCGTTCGCCGCCGAAGCGGGGCTGCGGCTCGGCGACCGCACCCGTCTCGCGCTCGGCTACAACTTCAGCGCGACGGCGGACCCCGCGCTGATGAACACGCCGACGCATCGCGGGGTGTACACCACGATGACCACGGTGGTCGACCGCATCTTCGGGTGGGGTAGGCCGTGACCGCGCGCCGCGCCGGCGCAGCGACTGCCGCGATCGCGATCGCGGCTTCGCTCGTCGTCGCGGTGCGCGAGCCGGCTCGCGCGGCAGCGCTCTGCGCGACGCCGGGGCGTGACGGCTCCTCGACGATCTCCGGGATCGTCGACTCGTATTTCCCCGGCGCGGCGAGCGTCGCCGCAGGCGCGACGACGATCTCGCTGAGCGCGCACGCGAGCGGCGACGCCGATGTCGCGATCGCCTCCGGCGATCTGCTGCTCGTGATCCAGATGCAAGGCGCGACGATCAACACGAGCAACTCGTCGTCGTACGGCGACGGCAGCGGCTCGGGGAGCGGCGCAACGGCGGTGACGGCGGGCACGTACGAGTACGTCGTCGCGCAGAGCGCCGTCGCGACGAGCGGCGGAACCGTGACGATCAAGGGGGCAGGCGCCGGCGGCGGGCTGCTGCACGCGTACAGCGCCGGAACGAACCAGCATTTTCAAGTCGTCCGCGTCCCGCAGTACAACGCGCCGACGATCGGCAGCGCGCTCGTGCCGCTCGGGTGGAACGGAACCGCGGGCGGCGTGCTCGCGTTCGACGCGCAGAATCTCGTGAGCGGCAACGGCGCGACGATCGGCGCCGACTACCTCGGCTTTCGCGGCGGCGGCGCGCGGCAGCTTTCCGGATCGGCGTCCGGGACCGCCGGCGCGTGGGCGAGCTCGAACAGCATCAGCGCGCACGGCGAGAAGGGCGAAGGGATCGCCGGGACACCGGCCTACACGTTCGTCTCGACGTCGGCGTCGGAGCCCGGTTCCGGTACGGAGTCGGGGAGCGGGACCGCGGACGGCTACACCGGCGGCGACATGGGGCGCGGCGCCCCGGGGAACGCGGGCGGCGGCGGCTCCGACAGCGATCCCTCGGCGAACGATCAGAACAGCGGCGGGGGCGGCGGCGGCAACGGCGGGGCCGGCGGGGTCGGCGGAAAGACGTACAGCTCCGATGTCGCCGACGGCGGACGCGGCGGGACGTTGACCGCATCGTCGACCGCCGCCGTGATGGGCGGCGGCGGCGGAGCCGGCGTGCGCAACAACAGCAGCGGATCGATGTCGTCGGGCGGAAGCGGCGGCGCGATCGTGATGATCCGCGCGGCCGGCGTCACCGGCGGCCTGACGGTGAGCGCGAACGGGGGAATGGGCGTCGAGCCGGACAACGACGGCGGCGGCGGCGGCGGCGCGGGCGGGACGATCGTGATCACCGCCATCTCGACGCTGAGCGGAGTGAGCGCACGAGCGAACGGCGCGAACGGCACCGACGCCGACGAGCTGAACTCCGGCGGCAACGCGCACGGCCCGGGCGGCGGCGGCGGCGGCGGCGTGATCGTGCAGAGCGGCGGAGTGTCGACGAGCGTCACCGGCGGCCAGCCGGGGATCACCGACGGCAGCCCGGATCCGAACGCGAACTACGGCGCGGCGGCCGGCGGTACGGGACAGACCTTCACGCTGTCGCCCTCGTCCGTGCCGGGCGCGTCGTCGGGTGCGGAGTGCGGCTCGTCGTCGACGAGCGGGCTGCTCATCGGCCCGGTCGGCATGCCGAACGCGACGGGCAGCTACGACGGGAACGTCGCGACGACGAACAACGACGACTTCGTCGAGAAGTCGTTCGCGCCGGCGGGATTCACCGCAATCAACAGCTCCACCACACCCGGCACTCCGAACGGCAACACGTACACGTCCGCGGTGACCGGGATCGCCGTGCGGCATCAATACCACAACTACAGCAGCTCGACGGTGTACGCGATCTTCTATGCGCAAGCGCCGTCGGGATGGACCGTCGGCGTCTACGCCGACAGCTCCGGATCGCTGGGCAGCGAGATCACCGGGTCCGCGAGCTCGAACACGTACACGACCTCCACGTCGTATCCGGTGACCGTCGCGGCGGGCGCCGACGGCTACGTCTGGACGGTCTACGCGGCGCCCAGCGGCGTCCAGGCGTACAACCGTTTCGACGCGCTGCTCGCGATCATCGATCTCTACACCACCTCGGACAACAACGAAGTGCACGACGAGCTCTACAGCGGCTACGTCGTCGAAACGAAGAGCTACACGATCACGGCGACGAACTGCAGCGGATCCCCGCCGGCCGGGAGCTGGTGCCCCGGGGCGACGCTGAAGTACACCATCGACGTGCGGAACATCGCGATCGCGGCCAACGGCACGACGCCTGCGTCGGCGACGCTCACGGCTTCCACGCTCGCGGTGACCGACGACGGCTCGAACACGAACTCGTGGGCGAAGGACGGCGGGTACCTCAACTCGCCCGGGACGTCGTCGACGGGAACCGCGCCGACGAGCGTGACGTACTACTACAACAGCTCGAGCTCCACGACGTTTCCCGCGAACTATTCGACGACGAACAAGGTGTTCAAGATCGCGGCGGCGTGGTCGTCGATGACCGCCGGGCAGACCTGCCAGCTCTCGTTCAACGCGATCCAGTTCTAGCCGCGCCGCGGGCGTCCGGGGTAGGACCATGGTCCCCTGAACTTCGGGACGAGCGACCGATCAGCGCCTTGCGCGCCGCGGGAACATGACCTGCGAGCGCCGCGGAGTGCGGTGCGACGCGTGGGCGACGGAGCGCAGCATGACGACACGAATTCAGCTTTTCGGCGCGTTCGCCGCGGCCGTCGCGATCGCGACCGCCGGATGCGCGGGCGGCGGCACCTCAGGAAGCGCGGTGCCGCAGGCGCGCTCCCCGCAATCGGCGGGGATCGCAGCGCCGGCTCGCACGAACCCGCTGGCGATGAAGAGCGCCGCGACGACGACGTACGGATGCGGTGCGACGATCGATCCGTTCGGCCTCGACTACGCGGGCACGTCGTGCTGGGCCGTGCTCGCGCTCGGGCCGACGTCGGTGTCGATCACGGGGCCGTCGTCGGTCGGCGGGCACGTCGACATGGTCGGCATCGACGGCACCTCGCAGTTCCAAATGAGCGACGGCACCGTCGGCGGTCAAGTCGACGTCAGCACGAAGACGACGACGAGCGTCAGCGGCCCCGCGGTGATCTCGGGCGGACTGAAGAAGGGCTCGCAGTACGACGCCGCCGCCGGCCAATCGTATCAAGGCTTTCTCGACTTCGCCGTCTCGGAAGCGCAGGCGGCCGTCAGCGCGCTGAACGCGCCGGCCGCCACGCTCTCCGTCGGCAGCAGCGTCACGCTCAACTCGACGAAGGCGACGCTGAACGGGCGCAGCGGACGGAACGTGGTCGACGTGCAGAACGTCGTGCTGAACTCGTCGACCGCGACCATCGACGCGCCGGCGGGATCGTCCGTGCTCATTCGCGTGCACGGCACGCTGTCGCTCACCGGTGCGAGCAGCATCGTTCTCGCCGGCGGCATCTCGCCGGACTCGGTGATGTTCGACGTCGTCGGCAGCGGGCAAGACGTCACGCTCACCGGAAAGTCTTCGCTCGCCGGCATCCTGTTCGTCCCGTCGCGCAACGTCTCGCTCTCGAGCGGCGTCGTCAGCGGCGAGGTCATCGTCGGCGGCAAGCAGCTCGCCATCACGTCGGGCGCGCAGATCAACGGCTGGTGCGGCTGCGACGATCAGACGCCGGCTCCGTCGCCCTCGCCGACCGCGAAGCCGACCGCGACGCCGACGCCGAAGCCGACCGCGACGCCGGCCCCCACGCCGAAGCCGACGCCGGTGCCGACCGCGACCCCGAAACCGACCGCGACTCCCGTGCCGACGCCCACGCCGACCGCGACGCCGACCGCGTGCGCGACCACGACGAGCATGGCGGTGAGCGCGAGGGGCGCGATCGCGGCGCCGTTCACGAAGGCCGGCTGTTAGAACGTCCTCATCCCGAGCGCGAGCGGGGGATGCGGCGGTACCGCGGATGCGGTGCCGCCGCGTGGGCTTTTCTGCCCGCGGTTACAGGCGGCGCTGCGCGATCGCGTCGATCTCGACGCGCGCTCCGCGCGGCAGCGCCGCAACCGCCACCGTGGAACGCGCCGGCGTGACGCTCGTCTCGAAGCATTCGCCGTAGACGCCGTTCACCGTCGCGAAGTCGTTCATGTCGGCGAGGAAGATCGTCGTCTTCACCACGTCGGCGAACGTCAGCCCTCCGGCCGCGAGAACCGCCGCGAGATTGGCCATCACCTGACGCGCCTCGGCCTCGACGCCGCCGCCCGCGAGCTGACCGGTGAGCGGATCCAGCCCGATCTGTCCGGAGGTGAAGAGGTACGGACCGGCGGCGACGGCTTGGCTGTACGGCCCGATCGCATCAGGTGCGGCGGTCGTGTGGATCGTCTCGCGGTTCATGGCGCGACGCGTGTTCGGGACCCGGACGCGACGGCCCCGCCCGTCGACGCCCGCCGCGAAGGTCGCGTGGGGGCCTCGCGAAATGGCGGGTCGTGACCCGATCGCAGCGCGCCGCCACCCCCGAGACCGCCGCGGAGGAGCCGCTCGCGGCCGGCGCCGCCGAAGACCACGAAAACGCCTCCGGGGCTGATACGGCCGTCCGTGACGACGCGGCGTTTCGCGCCGCGTTCGAACGCGTGTCGGCTTGGATCGGGGACTACTTCCGGGACACCCGGCGCTTTCCGGTTCTCTCGCGCGCGAAGCCCGGCGAGCTCGTCGATGCGCTCCCGCCGGAGGCGCCCGAAGACGGCGAGCCGTTCGAGCGCATCTTCGCAGACTTCGAGCGCCACGTCGTCCCGGGAATCACGCACTGGAACCACCCGCGGTTCTTCGCCTACTTCGCGATCAGCGCCGCGCCCGTCACGGTCCTCGCCGAAGCGCTCGCCGCCGCGCTCGACGTCAACGCGATGCTGTGGCGCACGTCGCCCGCCGCGACGGAGCTCGAGGACGTCACGCTCGGCTGGCTGCGCCGGATGCTCGGTCTCCCCGACGCGTTTCACGGAATCGTCTACGACACCGCGTCGATCGGCGGGTTCACCGCGCTGGCGGCGGCGCGCGAGTCGCTCGGGCTCGACATTCGCGCGCGCGGCATGGCGGGGCGCGCCGATCTCCGGGCGCTGCGCGTCTACGTCACCGAGCACACCCACTCGCACATCGAGAAAGGCGCGATCGCGCTCGGGATCGGCCGCGAGAACGTGGTGAAGGTTCCCGTCGACGAGACGTTCGCGATGCGGCCCGACGCGCTCGCGCGCGCGATCGACGACGATCTCGCGCGCGGCTTTCGGCCGATGTGCGTCACGGCGACCGTCGGCACGACGTCGACCACGTCGACCGATCCGGTCGCCGCGATCCGCGCCGTGACGCGCGAGCGCAACGTGTGGCTGCACGTCGACGCGGCGTACGGCGGACCGGCCGCGATCCTTCCCGAGTTTCGCTGGCTGCTCGACCCCGCGCACGACGCCGACTCCATCGTCGTCAACCCGCACAAGTGGCTGTTCGTGCCCGTCGACCTCAGCGTGCTGTACGTGCGCGACCCGGAGATGCTGCGGCGCGCGTTCAGCCTCGCCTCCGACGTGCTCGTCACCTTCGAGAGCGGCGTCCACAACTACATGGACTACGGCCTCCAGCTCGGCCGCCGCTTCCGCGCGCTGAAGCTCTGGTTCGCCCTGCGCACCTACGGCGTGCGCGGGATGCAAGAGCGTCTGCGCAGGCACATCGCCCTCGCCCAAGAGCTCGCACAGTGGATCGAAGCCGAACCCGGCTGGCACGTCGTCGCCCCGCACCCCCTCTCCGTCGTCTGCTTCCGCTACACTGACGCCGGCGCGTCCGATACGAACGGCGCCGACATCCCCGCGCCGGAGCGCATCGCCGCGCTCGATGCCGTGAACCAAGAGATCATGGACGCGGTGAACGCGACGGGCGAAGCGTTCTTGAGCTCGACGCGCCTCCACGGCGAGCTCGTCCTGCGCATCGCGATCGGCAACGAACGCACGACCCGCGACGACGTCGCGCACGCCTGGACGCTCCTCCGCCGAGAAGCCGCCGGTCGAACTACGGGCGGCTCGTCCGCGCTAGGTAGCCCGTGATATGATGGACGAGAAATGAGCGCACTCCGCGACCGCGTCATCACGGCCCTTCGCGACGCAGAGCCGGCCCTACGGGAACGTGGCGTTCTTCATCTCGCTCTCGCGGGAAGCGTTGCGCGCGACACTGCGAGAGACGACAGCGACGTGGATGTCCTTATCGACCTCGACGCTTCACGCCGCATCGGCGTCTTTACGATTGTCGATATTCAATTCGAGATCGAAAATCGCGTTGGCCGCAGGACAGATGTCGTGAACCGCCGCGGCCTTCGTCCCGGAATCCGGGAGTCGATCGAGCGACACTCAATTCAAGTATTTTGAGCGACCGAGATCGTGAAACGCTAGGCCACATGGCTGATGCGATTCGCCGCATGCGACAATACATCGCCGATAGAGATGTCGAAGGCTTTTCGTCTGACCCCATGGCCGTGGATGCGGTAGTTCGGACATTGGAGATCATTTCGGGGGCATCGCGTCGCTTGTCGCCGGAGCTGAAGGCGCAGCACCCTGAGGTAGCGTCGAGGCTGGTCGCCGGTGCAGGGAACGTCTATCGGCACAACTACGACGATCTCGATGTGGCCATCGTCTACGATACGGCGACCGTCGAAGTCATGCCGCTCGTCGAGGCGTTGAGGCGGGAGGGAGTGTTGTAACGATGGATTCAAAAGCAGCGTCTTCGCATCGACGTCCGGAGAGTCCAAATACGTTGCTGGATCGTCTCCGGTGGTGCGTCCTGGAGGTGCCCCTCGAAGGGTCCGCTCGCTATGAAGTCCGTCGGCGGCGAGATCATCCGGGGTCAATGGCCCGGAAATGCGAGAATCGTGGCGTTGCTCCTGGACGAAGGCGCGGCTATGCTCCTCGCGGAGGCGCTTCGCCGCGACCAGGTATAAAGCGAGCCGGAGAGTTTCAGAAGGTGCGTAGGTACTCGTCGCGCTCCCAGGGGTGGACGGCGCGGCGGTAGCGCTCGTATTCGGCGAGCTTCGCGTCGCGGAAGGCGTGGTAGAGATGGTCGCCGAGCGCGCCGCGGATCACCGGGTCGGCGTCGAGCGCGGTGATCGCTTGGCGCAGCGAGCGCGGCAGCATCGTGATGCCGTGCTCCTGGCGGTAGCGCTCCGAGAGGTCGTAGGTCGAGCCGGTGAACGGATCGCCGGGAAGACTGCGCGAGCGGATGCCGTCGGCGAGCGCTTCGACGAGCACCGCCATCGCGAGATACGGATTGCAGGCGGCGTCGGGGCTGCGCACCTCGATCAGCGGCGGCTCGCCGTCGAAGGACGGCGGCACGCGCACGAGCGCGTTGGCGCTCTTGTGCGACCACACCGTGTAGACCGGCGCGTCCCACGCCGCGACGAGCCGTTTGTACGAGTTCACCGTCGGATTGCAGATCGCGGTGAAGCCGGGCGCGTGCTCGAGCAGTCCGGCGACGGCGTGCAGCCGCACGACGTCGTCGACGTCGCCGAGCGCGAAGTAGATGTGCAGACCGCTCCCGGCCGACGTCTCGAGCGGCTTCGGCATGAACGTCGCGTGCAAGTCGTGCCGCTGCGCGATGCGGCGCACCGTTCCGCGCACGGCCATCAGACGATCCGCCGTCGACAGCACGCCGGCGGCGGCGAGGTCCAGCTCGTGCTGGCCGCCGCCGTGCTCGTGGTGCGCGCTCGACACGGGAATGCCCATCGCTTCGAGCGCGACGCTCATGTCGAGCCGCGCCTCTTGGCCGCGGTCGTTCGCCGAGAAGTCGAAATAGGAGCCGACGTCCGCGGTCGACGTCGTCGGCGCGCCGTTCTCGTCCAGACGGAAGAGATAGAACTCGACCTCGAGCGCGGTGCGCACGCCCTGCAGCACGTCCCCGGCATCTTCGAGCACGCGCTTGAGCGTGGTGCGCGGACAGCCTTCGAACGGCGTTCCGTCGGGCATGACGATGTCGCACATCAGCCGCGCCTCGATCTGATCGCGCTCCGTCCACGGCAGCACGGTGAACGTCGCGGGGTCGGGACGGAGCACCATGTCGATCTCTTCGCCGCGCACGAAACCGTCGATCGAGCCGCCGTCGAACGTGACTTTGCCGGCGAACGCGTGCTCCAGCTCCGAAACCGGGATCGACACGCTCTTCTGCACGCCGAGGATGTCGACGAACGCCAGCCGCACCCAGCGCACGTTGCGCTCCTTCGCGGTCGCGAGCGCGGCGCGGCGCGCGGCCGCCGCGTCCTTTACGGTCGTGAGCATCTACGCGTCCAGCGCGTCGACGGCGAGCGCCGCGCGCACCGTGAGCTGATCGTGCGGCGAGTCGAGGTCGAGCCGCCCGATCTCGCCGATCTGGCGCAAGCGGTAGAACACGGTATGGCGGTGCACGTTGAGCTGCGCGGCGGCTTCCTTGATGTTCTGTCCCACGTCGAAGAAAAGCTTGAGGGTGCGGATCAGCTCGGTCTGGTGCTTGTCGTCGTACTGCCGCAGCGGGTCGAGGACGCGCGTCGCGAAGGCGCGCCACTCCTCGCGCGTCGCCCCGGTGCGGTGCAGCAGCGGATAGACGCCGAGATCCTCGTACGGCATGACGCGGCCGCCGCCGTACATGCGGCGCGCGATGGTCATCGCCTCGCGCGCCTGGTCGACGCTCTGCGCGACGTGGATCATCTCCGCGTGGCGGCCGACGCCGCCGACCACCTTCACGTCGAGCCCGGCGCGCTGCATCCCCCGCGGGATCAGCGTCGCCGCGGTCCGCGCGTTCGCCGCGTCGACCTCGAGCGGCGCCGGGACGAGGAAGAAGAAGCCGCCGCCGCGCTCGACGACGACGACGTCGCCGGTGCGCGACCCGAGCACGTCGAGGCAGACGCGCCGGATCTCGGCGTTCCGCTGTCCCGCGACGCTCTCGTCGAGCCCTTCGCCCTCGACCGCGACGGCGACGTAGCCCGCGGCGAGCGTGATCCCGCGAGCCTGCGCGTCCTCGCGCGCCTCGAGCGCGTCCTCGTACGCGCGCGAGAGCAGCCGCTCCCAGAAACCGCGCCGCCGCCCGCCGCGCCCGCCGCCGGCCTCGCGCGCGATCTCCACCGCGATCTGCGCCGCCGTGAGGCGGATCTCGCCGGCGTGCTCGTCGGCGCCGCCCGTCCCGGCCGGGAACACCGAGAGCCGCCCGAGGCGCATCTCGCCGGCGCGGATCGGGTACGAGCGCGCCCGCGGAGAGGCCGGCGGCGCCAGCGGCACCGCCTCGTCGGGATCGGCGTCCTTCGGCAGCAGGTCGCGCACCGAGGTCGGGATCGCGCCCCCGCCGCTGCCCGCCACGGCCAAGTGACGCCACTGCGCGTCCTCGACGAGGATCGCGGCGTCGATCGCCGCGGCCAGATGCCCCGCCAGCGCCTGCGCGCCGCCGCCGCCCGACGCGACGCGCGCCAGCGCCTCCGCGTACGCCACGAGCGGCTCGGAGGCATCGCGGCGCAGCCGGCGGGGGGCGGCGACCTTCTCCTCGTGCACGGTACCGGTCGTGTTTCGACGGCGCCGCGGCGCTCCTTTGGCCGCATGCAGGGAGGAGCCGCGTGACGGCGTCGCGACGAGAGGGCGCGTGAGCCTCCTGACGATCCATCTCTACCTCGGCGTCGTCGTCGTGCTGCTGGCGCTTCTTGCCGTGTGGCGCCGCGGCGAGCGCCGCATCACGCTCTACGTGGTCACGCTGCAGATCGCGCTCGGCATCGTGCTGATGGTCCGCGGGCTGCGCGTCCCGGGGATCCATCCGGCGCTGGCGGTCCTCGGTTGGGCCGCGTACATGGTCGCGAACGCGCTCGGGCGGCGTCCTGGCGCGCCGCGGAACGCGCTGCTGGTCGCCGCGGCCGGCTCCGTGCTGATCCTCATCGCGTTCGCGATCGGGCAAGCGGCGGTCGCGCACGGCGGCTGAACGCGCCCGATCGCCAAGGAGAGGCTAAACCTTCGTAAAGCGCGCTGCGGCCCCGAGTTGGTCGGGAACGCTGGCCCCGATAGTTACTCCAAGGGAGTGGGGTCACACCAGTTTGCAGCACATGGATCGTGCGGACGAAGGCGTCCGGCAGCCGGCAGCCGCCGGGCGCGCACAGCGTGCCCGGCGGCGCGCTGCCGTCTCGCCCTCCGTCGCGGCCCGCCTGCGTGACGCCGCTCGCAAGCCGATCGCGCTCATCGTCGCGCCCGCGGGATACGGAAAGACGACGCTGCTGCGGCACCTCACCGCCTCGCACGGTGAAGCGCTCTTCGTCGACGCGGGCGCCGGCGAAGGGACGTTCCGCGACGCGGTGCGCGAGCTGTGCGAAGCGCTGCGCGGGATCTCGCTCGGCGCGCGGATCGCGTTCGCCAGCTCGTACGCCCGCGCGATGCAGAGCGGCCGTCCCGCGCCGCTGCTCGCGCGCTGGCTGGCGCGCTATCTCGAGGGACACGACGCCACGCTCGTCGTCGACGGCGTCGACCGGCTCGGGGCCGAAGTCCCCCTCTTCGCCGAGCTGATCGAACGGCTCGTCGCCGAGCTGCCCGGGCGCCTGCAGGTCGTGCTCGCCGCGCGCAACGACGCGGGGCTGCCGATCCCGCGCTGGTTCGCCAGCGAGCTGTGCGGGATGCCCCTCGGGGCCGACGATCTCGAGCCTCCCGCCGGACCGCTCCCGGACGCGCGCGCGCTCTTCGAGACGCTCTCCGAGCTGGAGCGCGGCATCCTGCGCAAAACCTGCCTGCTGCGTGCCTTCGACGAGCCGCTGCTCGCCGCGCTCGGGGTCCCTGTCCGCGCGCTCGTCGACGCGTCACCGCTTCGTGCGCTGATCGTCCCCGACGGTGCGGGCGGCTACCGGTACGAGGAGCGGCTTCGCGCGCTCGCGTGCGAAGCGCTGCGCGCCGATCCGCCGGCGCACCGCGAGGTCGCCGAGGCGACGGTCGACGCGCTCGAAGCGGCGGGCCGCGTGCGCGCCGCGCTCGACGCGGCGCGCGCCGCCCACCTGACCGAACACGTCCGGCGCCTGCTCCGGGCGCACGGCACGCGGCTCGAAGACCACGGCGACCTCGACGCGGTCGAGGCGGCGCTCGACGTGCTTCCGGCGCACGACGACGACCCCGCCGTCATGCTGTTCCGCGCCAGCCGCGAAGCCCGCAACGGCCGGACCGACATGGCGGAGGCGTGGTTCCGGCACGTCATCGATCGTGCCGCTTCGCCGCCGGCGCTCGCCGTCGAGGCCGCGTACCGTCTCGCGCGCGAGCTGGTCCGCCACGACCGGGCGGACGCGGTCGAGCTGCTCGAAGGGTTCGTGACCGGCCAGGCGCTTGCGCCGAAGGAGCGCGCGGGGCTGCTCTCGCTGCTCGCCCAGGCCTACGTCGTCGCGCAGCGTCCCGACGACGCCCACCGGGCCAGCGTGGAGGCGCTCGAGCTGAGCGGCCCGCTCGACGCCGCGACGCGGGCCCACGTGCACGCCCGCGCGGCGTACGTGGAGTTCAGCCGCGGCGACGCCGCGATGGCGCGCGAGCACGCGGCGGTCGGCGCCCGGCTCGCCGAAGAAGCGCGGCTCGACGTGGTGGCGGTCGGCGCCTACAGCGTGCTCTACAACATCGTCTACGACGCCGAGGGACCGACGGCGGCGATGCGCAGCCTCGAGCGCCTCGCCGACTGCGCGATCCGCTGCGGCAACGTCGACTTCCACGTCTACGCGCTCGTCGCGGCGTACGACATCGACGTCGAGCTGGGCGACGTCGCGGCGATCGAGCGGGTCGAGCACGGCCTGCGTGCCTTCGACCTCCACTACGGCGCCTCGCCGTCGCTCGAAGGGCTCGTCCCCGGGCGCGCGTTCCTCGCCGCTTGGGCCGGCCAGTTCGGTACGGCGCACGACCTCCTCGCGCCCAGCGCGGCGCAGCAGGTCCACTACCCCGACCGTGAGGCGCTGCGATGGTCCGAGATCGCGCTGTTCGCGGCGGCCGCCGGACGGCGCGACGCCGCGGTCGCGGCGCTCGAGCGGTTCACCGACGCCTTCGGACGGGACGGCGGGCATTCGGCGCTCGCGCTGCGCGGCTGCGCCGTCGCCTCCGTGGCCGCGGAGCTCGCCGGCGCCGCGCCGATCGCGCTGCCGGAGATGCCGAACGCGCGCCTCGACGCGCTCGCGAAGAGCGCCGCGACGCTCGTCGCGTGGTACCGCGGCGGCGCCGCGCTCGCGGACGTCCTGGCCGCGTTGCAGGCGCTGCACGGCGCGGAGCTCGGAGGGCTCGCGAAAGTCTTCGCGGCGCTCCCCGCGAGGGCCGCATGAACGCCGCCGCGCTCGCGTCGACCCTCGCCGCCGCGCCGGACGCGGCCGCCATGCTGCGGCCGTTCGTTCCTCGCGCCGACTCGCTCGTCGTCGAGGCGGTGGTCGACGCCTTCGTGCGGCGCGCCGCCGAGACGTCGACCGACGCCGGCCGTGCGCGCTTCTCGGAATGGCTGCGCGGCGTCTGCACCGCCTACGGCGACATCCCGGAGCTCCGCACGACGCTCCTCGCGCTTCCCGAGGCGCTCGCGCGCGCCGGCGCGGCCGGCGGCGCCGCCTTGCCGGCGCCCGAGCTGGAGGCGTTTTCCGCGGCGGTGAGCGCGACGGTCCAGGAGTGGTGGCGCCCGCTGCGCCGGATCGACGCGCAGCCGATCGACGAGGTCGACGCGCGGATCGACGCCTTCATCGTGCAGCTCGAGCTCCGCGACCCGATGACGTCCGAGCACTCGCGCGCGGTCGGCTCGTGGTGCCGCCGGCTCGCCCGGCGACTGGGTCTCGACGCGCAGGAGGAGACCTTCGCGGCGCGGTGCGGCATCCTGCACGACGTCGGGAAGATCAAGACGCCGCTGGCGGTGCTCAACGCCCCGCGCGCGCTCACCGCGCCCGAATGGAAGATGATGCGTGCCCACGCCGCGGCCGGCGAGGCGATGGTTCGCGCGGTGCCGGAGCTGCGCGCGTTCGCGCCGGCGGTCCGGAGCCATCACGAGCGGCTCGACGGCAAAGGCTATCCCGACGGCTTACCGTCTTCTGCCATTCCGCTGATGGCGAGGATCGTCGCGGTTGCCGATTGTTTCAATGCGATGATCGGACGGCGGCCCTACCGGCTGCCGCTCGAGCCGATGCTCGCGCTCGAAGAGCTGTTCCGCCACCGCGGGACGCAGTTCGATCCCGAGATCGTCGACGCCATGGCGGATGTCATTTCCGCGTAAAGAACCGAGGGGACGCTGTGTTCCATAGGTACCAAGGTACCGATGCGTCGCTCGTCGAACGTGTAGGACCCCTCCCGATCCCCTTCCGGAGTGCAGGAATGTCTCGTCTTCGCGCGTTCATGGCCGCGGCCATGATGTCCAGTCTCGCCGGGTGTGGCGGACTTGCGTCGGGAACGCTCCCGTCGCAGCCGTCGCACGAGGACACGGTTCTCCGGCCGATCCCCATCGTCTCGCCGACCCCCGCGGCGAAGCACGCCGACACCGTGCTGCGCCCCATCCCCATCGTGTCGCCGACGCCGGCTCCCAAGCACGCCGACACGGTGCTGCGCCCGATCCCGATCGTCTCGCCCACGCCCACCGCCAAGCCGTAACCGACTCACGCGGCCCCCGGGCGGGGCGGGCCGCGCGAATCACGGAGGATTCGCATGTTTTCGACCCGCTCGCTCGGGGCGGCCGTGCTCGTTGCAGCACTGGCCGCCTGCGCCGCGCCCATCGGCGGCGGCGGCTCCGCCGTACCCGGCGCCGACCAGCCCGCCACGCGGCTCCGGCCGATCCCGATCTACTCGCCCACCCCGACCCCCGCGCCGCCGGGGCTCATCGGCGGGATCATCGGGCTCGTCTCCTCGCTGACGTGCGGCGTCACGGCCGGGCTCACGTGCCACGTTCTGGCCGGGGCCGGTCCGCAAGGCCTGCCCGCCGGCACCGCGGCGAGCAAGCTCCCGGGGCTCCATCCCGCCGACCTGCAGAGCGCCTACGGCCTCGCCTCGGCGACGGCCGGCGCCGGTCAGAAGATCGGGATCGTCGTCGCGTACGACGACCCGGACCTCGAGGCGGACCTCGCCGTGTACCGCTCCACCTTCGGGCTTCCGGCGTGCACGACGGCGAACGGCTGCTTCAAGAAGGTCACCGGCGGCGGGCTCCTCGGCGCGCTCCTCGGCGGCAATCAGGGCTGGGGCCAGGAGAGCTCGCTGGACGTGGACGTCGCCTCCGCGGTCTGCCCGAAGTGCAAGCTCGTCGTGGTCGAAGCGGCCTCGGACACGCCGGCGAACCTGCTCGCCGCCGCGAAGACCGCGGTCGCCGACGGCGCGACCGTCGTGACGAACAGCTACAGCTTGGCGGAGTACGCGGGCGAAAACGACGCCGCGTACCAGATCGGCGTGCCCTTCGTGTTCGGTGCGGGCGACTCGGGGCCGGGCGCGCAGTGGCCGGCGTCGTCCTCGCACGTGATCGCGGTCGGCGGGACGTCCTTGACCCGCGACGGCAGCCCGCGCGGCTGGTCGGAAAGCGTTTGGGCCGGCTCGGGCGGCGGCTGCAGCGCGTACGTTCCGAAGCCGGCGTGGCAAGGGAACACGGGCTGCTCGACGCGCAGCGCCAACGACGTCTCCGCGTTCGCCGACCCGAACCCGGGCGTCGCCGTCTACGACAGCTACCTCTCGAGCACGCCCGGCTGGCGAACCTACGGCGGGACGAGCGTCGCGGCGCCGATCGTCGCCGGCGCGATCGCCCTGGCCGGCAACGGCGCGCAGCTCAGCGCGAACGCGTCGTTCGTCTACGCGCACGCGGGCGCGCTGAACGCGGTCGGCGCGGGCGGTTACGGCCCGCAAGCCGGGAACGGCTCGCCGAACGGCGCGGGAGGGCTCTGAGGCTCAGCCGCCCCCGGCGAACACGGTCTGCGCGGTCGATATGACCGTGAGCACGCCGACGACGATCACCGTCGCCCATGCGACGACGTTGAAGACGATGTTGTTCGTGTAGCGGCCCATGATCCGGGGGCGGTTGATCAGCAGCAGCATCAGCACGAGCACGAGCGGCAGCAGCACGCCGTTGATCACCTGCGAGTAGAAGATGATCGCGTTCTCGACGGCGTCCGAGGCGAGGAGCACGATGCCGCCGCCGATCGCGATCAGCCCCGCGTAGAGCGCGTAGAACACGGGCGCTTCGGCGAAGCGCCGCTGGACGCCGGACTCGAAGCCGAACGCCTCGCACACGTAGTACGCGGTCGAGAGCGGCAGGATGGACGCGGTGAAGATCGCCGCGTTCAGCAGGCCCAGCGCGAACAGCAGCGAGGCGTAGCGGCCGGCGAGCGGCTGCAGCGCGGTCGCCACGTCGCCCGCGGTCGAGACGGTGAGCGCGTGCTGGCCCGGCGTGAGGTGCTGGTTGTGGACGAAGATCGTCGCCGCGCAGGCGACGATGATGAAGAACGCGATCACGTCGGTGACGATGGCGCCGGTGATCACGTCGACGCGCGAGTACGCGTAATCCTTGATCGTCACGCCCTTCTCGACGACGGCGGACTGGATGTAGAACTGCATCCACGGCGAGATCGTCGTCCCGATCACGCCGATCGCCGCGAGCACGTAGGCCTGGGTCGGCGTGAAATGCGGGATCACGAGCGCGGTCAGGATCTGTCCCCACGGCGGATGCACCATGATCCCGCTCGCGACGTACGATAGATAGACGACGCAGAACGCGAAGAACACGCGCTCCACGACCTTGTAGTTGCCGCGCGTCACCATCGTGAAGACGAAGACCGCGACCAGCGGGACGATCAGGTACTTCGTCAGCACCGGAAGATACTGCTGGAAGACCGGCGAGGCGTACGCGATCCCGGCGAACTCCGCCGCCGTGTTCCCGAGGTCGGCGAGGACGAACAGCAGCAGCACGATGGCCGTCACCTTGACGCCGAAGTTCTCGCGGATCAGATCGGCGAGGCCCTTGCCGGTGACGGCGCCCATCCGCGCGCACATCTCCTGCGTGACGATCAGCGCGATCGTGATCGGGATCAGCAGCCACAGCATCGTGTGGCCGAACTGCGCGCCGGCGATCGAGTAGATCTGGATCCCGCCGACGTCGTTGTCGGCGTTCGCCGTGATGATCCCCGGACCGACGATCGAGAAAAAGAGCAGCAGCGAGCGGCGGATGCCGCGGCGCGCCGCGGTGCGCCGCGCCGCGATCTCCGGCGCAGCGTGCTCGCCGTCGAGCTGCTGCATCAGACCGCGATCGAGCGCCGCGCGCTGCCGTGGCGCGTGAAGCGCGGGAGCTGTTTCTTGAGCCGGTCGGGAAGGATCGCGTCGATCGCGTCGTCGACGGTCACGATCCCTTCCATCGAGCCCCCCGCGTCGAGGACCGGGCACGCGAGCAGATCGTAGCGCGCGATCGTGCTCGCGACGTCCTCCGCGCTCGTCTCCGGCGTGACGCTCACGATCTCGGGATCCATGATGGCGTGGATCGCCGCGTCGGGCGGCGAGAGCAGCAGCGTGCGCAGCGAGAGCGTGCCGAGCAGCTTGCGGGTCTGGTCGGTCACGTACAGATAGTAGATGAACTCGGTCTCCGGCGCGATCTCGCGGATCTTGGCGATCGTCGCGGCGACCGTGCGGTGCGGATAGATCCACACGTACTCGGTCGTCATGAGGCTGCCCGCGGTGCCCTCCGCGTACGCGGCCAGCTCGCGCAGGTCCTCGGCGGTCTGCGAGTCCATTTGCGCGAGGAGCTCTTCCTGACGCTCCTGCGGCAGCTCCGAGAGGAGATCGGCCGCGTCGTCGGAGTCCATCTCCTCGATGATGTCGGCGGCGCGCTCCGTGCCGATCGACTCGATCAGCTCGCGCTGCGTCTCGACGTCGAGGTGCTCGAACGTGTCGGCGGCGTCCTCGTCGTCGAGCGACGACACCATACGGGCCGCGTCGGTCCGGTTCAGCTCTTCGACGATGTCGGCGAGGTCGGAGGGATGCAGCCGCGAGAGCCGTCCCTGGCTCACCGAGAGCCGGATTTCCGACGGGTTCATGTCGGCGATCGGCGCGACGTTGTCCCACGCGATGAGCGTCCGCGGCACGCGCTGCACGATCGAAGGCGCGAGCCGCCCGACGCCGAGCCGCCGCAGCAGTCCCGAGACCCCGATGTCGGCGGCGACCACCCGCAGGGCGCCGCCCGCGCGCGTGATCTCGATGTCGTTGATGCGCACGACCTTGCGGCCGTCGACGTCGATGATCTGCTTGTCGAACAGGTCTTCGACCAGGTAGAGCGTCTCGTCGTCCGGCGGCGCGGGCGTCGAGGGCGGCTCGCTCAGGACGAACGTGCCGTCGTCACCGATCGACGCGACGCTCGCGAGAGGGACCAGCATCTTCCCCTCGCGCGTCTTGAGCAGGACCGCGTCGATGGCAGGGAACGGCGCGTCGGGGCCGCCGACCACGAAGTCGGCGACCTTTCCGACCAGCTCGCGTCCGCCGCCGCGCTGCACGAACGCGGGACGCCCGACGAGCTCCGAGACGAAACCCTCGTGGAACGCCGTGGCGGCTGCCATCGTGAATCCCCTTTCCCAAAGGGGATGGGACTCAGAAGAACGTCGTCGGGTTGCCGACCGTCGTCAGCGCCGTCGCGCCCCGGTCGTCGACGAGCAGGATCGAGCCGGACGCGGCGCTCGCGAACCACACGGGGACGTTCAGCTCGGGGCCGCGCGAAGCGGCCTGCTTCGCGCGCAGATCGGCGCTGAACCCGAAGTCGCGGCCCAGCGCGAGCGCCGTCACCGAACGGCCGAGGCAATCGGCCGCGCCCAGCTGCGTGGGCGATCCGCCCGCGAGCGGGAGCGGGGAGGACGCCGCGGAGACCTGGATCTCGTTGACCTGGTAGGGGATCAGCAGCACGTCGGCCGGCCAGCTCCAGGTGAAGAACACGAGCCAGCCGCGAGAGGCGAACGGGCTCGCGACCGGTGCGACGGTCAGGGACGGCGCGCTGGTCGAGGTCCCGCTGAACGTCCCGGTCACGGTGACCGCCCACGGCCGGGTGGAGAAGGTGAGGATCGGCCCCGCGGCGCTCCCGCCGTACGCCAGCGACAAGGTCTGGGGGCTCACTGCGACCGGCGCGAGCGCCGGCGCGGGGATGTCGCTCGGATAGCCGGCCGCACAGAAGTTCAGGTCGGCGCCGACGCCGGCGTGGCAGTTCGGGTTCGTGCGCGGGCACGGACCGGTGCTCGTCGCTGCCGAGGCGAGCGTCCAATCGGCGCAGTCGTTCGAGTACGTGCCGTCGGTGCAGGCGACGATCTGCGGGAGCTGCAGCGAGCCGATCCCGCCGTCGTCGTACTGGGGCTGCAGCGACGCCGCGGTGCGGCGACCGGTGTCCGCGTGCGCGAGGATGTGCGCCGCGGCGCTCGAGCCGGCCGGAATCGCGTTGCCCTGCGCGTCGCGCAGCGCGCTCTGCGCGCTCGGCGCGACGCCTCCTCCGCATCCCGCGAGCAGCAGCATCGACAATGCGAGCGCCAACGTCCGTCCGTACGTCAACGAAACCTCCCCTGAAAGCGCGGCGGTCACCCTCGCCTGATAGATCGGCAGCCGGAGCGCCGATCTTTCGCGTCAGCTGACGATCGAGTCCGAGACGAGCGTCGCGACGCTCTGCGAGAGGTGCTCCGCATCGGCGACGAGCTTGGTCTGAAACTGCGTCTGGATCTGCGCGCGCGTGAACTCGGTGACCGCCGCGCCGACGTCGACGTCGCGTATCGCGGACTCCGAGGCTTCGGTGTTCACGCTCGCGGTCGTCGCGTTGTCCGCGGCTTCCTGCACGGAGACCATCTGCGCGCCGATCGTCGCGCGCAGGCTCCCGAGCGTCGAGATCGCGTAGTCGACGCGATACTCGGCGGCCTGGGTCTCGAGATCGTCGCCGAGCTGGACCTGGTTGACGCCGAGGTTCGTCGCGTTCACGGCCGGGATGTCGATGGCGACGGTGTCGCCTTCGGCGTCGCCGGAATTCACCTGCATCGCCGAGCCGGGCGCCTTTTCTTGCGCGGGCAGCGTGACGAGCACGGCGGTCTTCCCGACGTCCGCTTGCGTGAGCGTCCCGATGTTGAACGAGAGCACCTGGTTGTTGTTCTGGTCCATCTGGCTGAACGACGGCGTCCCCGGGGTCGGGGGCGAGAAGCCCAGCTCGTAGTTCGTGTCGTTGCCGACCTGAATCGTCGCGGTCTGCGAAGGCCCGAACGTGGGATCGGTGCTCTCGATCGTCACGGTGACGTTCAGCGCGTCGGCGACGGGATCGTACGAGTCGACGGAGAGGCTCTGCACGACCTGCTGCGCGGTCGGCGAGATCGCCGGCTCGTCGGGATCGACCGTCGTGTCCAGCAGATAGCCGCCGCCGGAGGCTTCCGGGTTCTCGACGAGCAGCGCGCGCGTGCCGAGGGGCAGCGCGCTCGAGCTGCTGCCGTCGAGCAGCGCCTTTCCGTTGAACGTGGTGTTCGCGGAGATGCGGTTGATCTCGAGCATGAGCTGGTTCAGCTCGCTCTGGATGTCGCTCTTGTCGGATGCGCTCTGCAGGTCGCTGCTGGCTTCGACGACGAGCGCGCGCATGCGCTCGAGGATGTCGTTCATCGTCGAGAGCGCGCCATCGGCCACCGTCAGGGCGTTTCCGGCCGTCTGAAGCTGCTGCGCCCCTTCGTCGAGACCGTTCACCTTGGACGCAAGCGTCTCCGCGATCGCGAGCCCGCTCGGATCGTCGGCAGCCGAATTGATACGCAAACCAGACGACAGCCGCTGCGTAAGCGTCTGCATCTCGTTCTGCGTCTTGAAGCTCGCGCTGAGCGCGGCGCTCGTCAGACTTCGAACGTCCATGGGTTGTGTGGTGAACGTCCCTCCTTGGAAGCTCCGCCACGCGGATGCCGGGATCCGTGTCCCTATGGCACCTATCGGACGGACGGTGCGCGCGGTTTACCTCGGACGGTTCGGCTTCCGGTACAGAACGAGGCCACGCCGACCGATGCTTGGTGTGTGCGACCCCGTCCGCGGCGGGCGATCGCCGGACTGGGCACCGTCTTTCTCGCGCTCTCCGCCCTCTGCTTCACGGCGGGAGGCGTGTCGCTTGCGGATCCGCTCCTCGCCGTTCGCCTGCACATCCCGATCGTGACGCCGACCCTCGCGATCGCCGAGCCGGCCCCTTCGCCCTCGCCGTCCCCGAAGCCGCGGAAACGGGGCCTCTTCGGCGACGGTCCCATCGTGCTGCGCGGCGACGGCACCTATCAGGTCGGGATCAGCCGCTCCAGCCGCAACGACATCCCGCTCGACTACGACGACTACGCCACGGCGCTGACGCTGACCGCGGAGCGGCGGACCGAGCAGAGCTCGCTCTCGTTCACGAACACGTTCGGCCTCGGCTCGGGGGGCGGCGGCGGGACGATCCTGGGCCAGTACGAGACGCCGAAGTACAGCCTCAACTACGGCCAGCTCGCCGGACCCGCCGACACGCAGCTGCAGGTCGGGGGACTCGCGCGCGGGATCGGGCTGACCTTCCCGATGCGCAACGGCGACCTGACGTACCTCGGCGCGACGGCGGCGCAGCAGGACGACATCACGTACCGGATCTACGGGGTCCGGCGCGACTGGAACGCCTTCGGCGGCTCGCTCTCGGCCGCCGGCTACGCGGGGACGGCCGAAAACACCGACGGTCGCGAGGGGCTCGCGGACTTCTCGTTTCAACGCTACGGCGCGAAGCTCTCGACCCAGACCGAGTTCGCCGTCTCGTCGACGCGCGACGTCTCGGAGGAGCCGGACGGCGTGCACCTCGCCGGAGCCTTTCAGGCGAACCTTCAGGGGCTCAACTCGCTCTCGACGCTCAGCGTGCGCTACGATCCGGCCGGATTCCAGTCGCTCTCCGGGCCGATCGACGGCGGGATGACGGCCGACGTGTCGGTGCGGCGGAACACGAACCTCCTCGGCCAGATCGGGATCGACCTCACCCACATCGACGACAAGCTCCCGGACACGGGGACGGATCAGCACGACGACCATCTGACGCTCTCGGGCGGCCGGAGCTGGTCGCACTTCGGCTTCCAGTACGTCGCCAGCGCCGACTCGACGCGCACCGACGGAACTGTCAGCCTGCAGCGCACGGGCGCGCTGACGCTGACGGAGTCGCTCGGGAAGCTCTCGCTGTTCGAGACGGCCCAGGCGAGCTCGACCGCCGGGACGCTCGGCGGAGCCGGGCAGAGCCAGCTCACGTTCGGCGCGAGCCATCCGCTCTTCGGCGGCTCGGCGGCCTATCAGATCGCGCGCAGCCTCGCCGTGGGCGCCTTCAGCGACGCCGGCACCGGGCTGATGCAGACGATCCAGTACCGGCGCAGCGTGGGGAAGAAGACCGACGCACAGCTCAGCGAGACCGTGGAAAGCTCGCTGAACAACGGCGTCCCGTCGCGCCAGATCGACCTGGGCGCGACGGTCGTCCGGCGGCTCTCGACGGTCGTCGCGGTGCAGGTCGCGGTCGACCGCTTCAAGGTCACCGGCGTCGGCGCCGGCACCGGTACCGCGTTCAACGCCTCGCTCGTCGGGCCGTTCGGATTCGGGCAGCCGCAGACCGGCTACGGCCGGGCGAATCCCAAGCTCCCCGCCGTGATCCGCGGGACCGTCACGTACACGACCGTACCGACGGCGGGCTTCGGTTTCAGCCAGCCCGCGCTGCACGGCTCGAACAACGTGCTCGTCATGCTGGACGGCGGCGTCTCGCAGCGCACCGACGCGAGCGGGACCTTCGAGTTCCATTTCGTGCCGCAGGGCGTCCACACGATCAGCGTCGATCCGGCCACGCTGCCTCCGGGCGTCGTGCTCGACCGCGAGTTCCAGACGTTCACGGTGCTGGGCGGGCAGACGATGACGGTCCAGTTCACGATCGGGAACTTCGCCGGCGTGGCGGGGACCGTCGTAGCGGTCGACAACGGCGGAAAACGGCATCCGCTGGGCAACGTCGGGATCGCGGTCGACGGGATCCAGGCGGTGACGACGACGAGCGACGGGCACTATCAGATCGGACGGCTCGGCGCCGGCTCGCACACGGTCTCGATCGTCGACGCGACGGTCCCCTCCACCGTCGCGTTCGTCGGCGACACGAAGAAGACGATCACGGTGACGCCGGGGACGCAGACGCCGGTCGACTTCGTCGCGACGACGCTCGGCTCGATCGGCGGCTTCGTCATGGCGCCCGCCGACGGCGCGTTCGGGACCCCGGTCGGGCTGAAGAACGTCTACGTCGTCGCCGAGCCCGGCGATCACGCCGGCATCACGGACGACGACGGCTCGTTCCTGCTCGACAATCTCCCGCCGGGGACCTATACGCTGAACGTCGACCCCGACACGATCCCCGACGGGCTGAGCGTTCTGTCCGGCCCCGACGCGCCGGTCGTGCTCGCTGGCGGGGCGGCAGTGTCCGGGATGGTGTTCCATCTGGGAGAAGGCACGAAGAACGTCGTCTACACCTTCAGCGACGGCAAGAAGCTGCCGATCCAGGTCTCGCTCGAGCCGCCGGCCGCGCCGCCCGGCGCGATGGTGCGCGTCGTCGCCCGCACCTCGCGCAAGGACGTCAAGTCGATGGCGGTCGAGAGCGACGTCCTGGGCGGCTTCCCGCTCCGCTACGACGCGCACGCGGAAGCCTGGTCCGGCGCGCTCGTCGTCCCGCCGCTGACCAAGGGCGACTACGCGCTGACCGTCACCGCCCATCGCTCGGACCTCGGCGAGGGCACCGCGCTGCTCTCGGTGGACCCGAAGATCCCGCTCTTCTCCCTGCGGGTCTTCCCGGAGAAGCCGGAACCGGGCCACACGATCAAGGTCTCGCTCAAGACGCTCGCGCCGGTGGAGGCCGGCGACACGCTGCTCTTCGAGGACGGCTACAAGATCGCGCTTCCGAAGCCGAACGGCCGGCTCTTCGTCTTCGAGATGCGCGTCTGGCGCAAGGGCCTCCCGTACTCGGCGACGCTCATGACCAAACGCGGCCAGACCTTCCCGCTAAGCCTGCGTTAAGTGTTCCGCGTCACTTCGGAGAGCGGCTAAGCGACGGCACCCCGTTCACCGATAGACCGACTAGGGGCGAGGGATCGCCCTTCTCTCTGCGTCCCTCCTCGAAAGGATTCGAACGTGAAAAGAGCAGTCGCTGCTCTCGTCATGCTGGGGATCGCGACCGTCACCGCGGCTCCGGGCACGGCTGCGACGACGGTCTACGGCTCGGCCCAGCTCAAGTACACCGTCAATGCCACCGCCGCGGTCTCGATCGCGGTGAACTACAGCGCCACCGGCGCGATCCAGTCGGGGACCGCCTCGACGATCCTTCCGTCCGCCGCAGGCAACTGCGCCGCGGGCGTCGCCGAGGGCACGAACGCGACCCTCACCTTCGGCGGCATCACTCCGCCGGCCGCCGGCTATACCGGCTGCTATTACAAGAACGCGATCTCGGTCGGCGTCAACTCGAACGACTCGGCGGGCGTGAAGGTTGTCGAGTATTTCGACACGGCCGTCGCCGGCACGCAGCTCTGCGCGTTCTTCCTCGACACGACCCCGAAGGCGGCGCCGACGGCTTCCGGCGCGTCCGGCAACCCGGCCGCGTACACGGCCTCGTGCCCGACCGTGAACTCGGTCGCGGGCGTGGCGCTCGCGCCGCTGGGCGCGGCGTCGAGCGGGACCTCGGGTTACGGCGCCGCGGGCAACCCCGGCGCGCCGGCGACCGACGTCAACGCGACGCCGCTCTACACGGCGTACACCTCGGGCGGCGCGACGATCTACAGCACGTCGAGCCAGCCTCCGGCGGGCTGGAACTTCATGGGCCAGGACGTCCAGCTCAACGTCAGCGCGGCCGCCCCATCGGGCGCGCAGACGAACGTCATCACCGTCGCGGTCATCCCGAGCTGATCGGACGCCGTGACTGAATCCGTCGGACGGAGCGGCCGAGAATGAAGGAGATGCGTACTTCGCTGCGTGCCCTTCGCGTGCTCGGTGCGGCCCTGGGCCTCACCGCCGCGCTCGCCGCTCCGTCGTCGGCGGACATCGCCGTCGACGTCTCGCCGGCCAAGTACGAGCTGCAGTCGCAGCCCGGCAAGGAAGAGACGTTCCCGATCACCGTCCGCAACACGAGCGCGGCGCCGGTTCACATCGTCGCTTCGCTCGCGGACTACACGGTCGGGCCGACCGGAAACTACAATTTCACGCCGCCCGGCAAGTCGCCGTTCTCGCTCTCGAAAGACATCTCGATCAACCCGCGCGAGTTCGACCTCGAGCCGAACTCGTTCACGCAAGTGCGGTTCTCGGTCGACGTCCCGAACGGCGCGAACGGCGAGTACAGCAGCCTCGTGTTCTTCACGACGCGGCCGATGCGCAAGGGCGGCGGTCTCTCGGTGGTCGAGCGAATCGCCTCGAAGATCTACGTGATGATCCCCGAGTCGACGCGCCTCGCCGGCGAGGTGACCGACGTGAAGACCCAGCCCATGGACGACGGCGAACACTATCTGGTCGATTTCAAGAATACCGGTAACGCGCACGAATATTTGAGCGGTCGCGTCGAGGTGAAGCAAGGGACTGCAATCGTCGATCGAGTGACGTTCCCGCAAGGGATGCTCGTCGAACGGTCGGGGAAACGCCTCATCGACGCGGTCGGGAAGAAGCTTCCGCCGGGCTCGTACTCCGTGGTCGCGATGATCGACTACGGCGGCTCCAGCATCGTGGCGGGACAAGCGAACATCACGGTGCGCTGAACGCGCATCCAACGGAACGGATTCCGGAGCACCATGTCACACTTGTCGCGAACGCTGGCGCTTGCCGCGCTCGTCGTCGGCGCCGTCCTCGGCGTCGCCGGTCCGATCGCCCTGGCGCAAACGGCCCCGCAGTCCGTGTTACGCACGGGCGGAGGCGTCCGTCCAGGCGCAACGCCGGCCGCGCTCAGCCGGCCGACGCCGCCGCCGCTGCCGCTCGGCGATCTCTCGCGACCGCAGGGCACGCGCCGCTCGATCGGCGGTGACACCGGCTTGAACGCCGAGCTCGCCGCGCTGGCGCACATGCACCACGCCGGCAACTCGCGGCTGACCCCGTACCACGGGAAGCTGCCGCCGGTTCCGAAGCTCACCGACCTCCTGCACCATAACGTCCGCTGGGCGAAAGCGGCCAACGGCGCCAGCATCGTGCTGACCGGCAGCACGAACCAGCCGTATCTCGACGACCAGACCGTCGGGTACGGAACCGACGTTTACTGGCTGTGCGAGAACCTCGCCGCTTCGACGACGTACCGCTACATCGTCTACGCGCCCGACGGCTACGCGTACATCGTCACGCCGGACAACAACGCCGGCGCGAACTTCACGACCGACGCCCAGGGCCGCTGTGCCAAGACGCAAGGCGGCAAGCTGCAGCCGTTCTGGGCGGGCGTAACGCTGCAGACTCCGGCCGCGGCGGGAGCGGCGTACGGCGCGACCGACCCGGGCACCGGAACCGACCCCGCGTATTCGGGCGTGTGGACCATCGCGGTCCAGAACATGGCGACGACGAACTTCGACGCGGTCGCGTACACCGTCGTGATCGGGACGCTCAACTTCAGCACGTATTCTGACTCGGGCTACAGCCACGTCGCAAACGACTTCAGCAGCGGCTCGACGGTCTACGTCTCGGCGTCCGGCCTGAATCCGGCGCACTTTTACGCGTTCGGCTTCGTGAACTCGTCGTCGAACGGCATGCCGTGCCTGTACTCGATCCCGAGCGGCTCGCAGAACAGTCCCTACAACACGTGTTTTCTCGCGGGCGCGACCGGCATTCTGCCCACGAGCGGGAAGCTGAGCGGGCAGTGGTCGACGTCCTCGTCGGGGGCGAACGCGTCGGGGACGATGACCGTGCAGCTCTTCGACGCGACGACGGCCGATCTGATCTCGACGCAGCAAGTCTCGCTGAACCCGTCCACGATGACGTGGAACACCTTGGTGCCGTACAGCGGATCGACGGCGAACACCGGTACGAACCTCAACGACACGTTCGCGACGGACGGTCTGCTCAACATCTCGGGAACGCCGATCGTCGACCAGTCGACGACCGGGCTGAACATCAGCGGCACCGGGACGGTGAACGGTCACGTCTACCAGCTCACCGTGAGCAACGCGAACAGCGTCGTCATGAGCTCCACGACGTCCGACACCGCGGCGCAGGAATCGCTCAACGCGCCGCAGTTCTTCTCGCCGGTTCCGACGTTCACCGCTACAGGGGCGGCCTTCTCGCAGACCGGCATCGCGTGGCCGATCAACAGCACGAACCTCACGGCGTTCGGGGCCACGCAGATCCCGTTCGCACCCAACGTCTACACCGTTCAGCTGTATGACAGAACCGCCGGCAGCGTCGTCGGTTCGAAGTCGTTCCAGATTCTGAGCTACGCCGGACAGTTCCAGTGGACGAACCCCGCCGGCGCGTTCATCAACGCGAACGCCGCCGGCCTGGCGACCAACGTCACCGCGACGCTGACGAACAACGCCGGCGTGCTGTACGGCACCTGGAACGGTGATTCGATCAAGCAGATCACGATCGAGCAGGACAGCGGCGCCGGCTCGACGCTCGGAACGCAGGTCGGCGTCACGACGACGACCGACTCGTCCGGAAACGTCTGGAACATCGCGACGTACACGGACGCCGTGACCGGAGCGCCGGGGATCAAGCTCACCCCGAAGGTCGCCGGCGCCTCCCTCCCCGTCAACGGGACGATTCCGATTCCCTTCACGGTCTCCGTTCCCACCGGGAAGTGCACGGCGGTGTGCGTGCTGCGGACGACGATCACGCCGCTGCACGGGATCGCGGAGAGCATCACGGACGCCGCCATGGACACGACGGCGACGAACGGCCTCGACGTCTTCGGGTACAACATCAGCGGAAACAGCCAGCCGTACTACACCTGGTCCAACGGCGCGTACTCGACGGCGACGACGCTGGGGACGCCGCGCTACGCGCAAGCGATGTACGCGACCGGCACGAACAACGCGGTCAGCGGCCAGTACACCTCGACGATCACCGTGAACAACACCGGCGGCTCGGCGGCCATCTCGAACATCGAGTTCGTCCTGCCCGCTTCGGTGAACCCGAACCAGCTCGTATGGAACCTCGGCACGGTCACGGGGACGAGCAACAACACGAAGTGGACGATCCACACCCAGAACGGCGCTTCCGGGACGTCGACCGACACGAAGCTCGGGCCGAACGCGTTCTCGTTCGCCAGCACGTCGGCGACCATCGCCAAGAACGCGACCGCGACGTTCACCTTCAAATGGACGATCCTGCCGACATCGTTCCCGTTCCAGGAGATCCCGGCCACCGCGAACTACACGACGACACCCTTCGGCGTCGGGCCGAGCAACACGCTGAGCAACGCGATCGCCGGAACGTCGAACATCGACTCGACCGAGCTGGGCGTCTTCTCGCTGAACCCGGCGCTGATGCAGGCGACGATCTCGCCCGTCGTGGTGCCCGCGCTCGCGAATACCTCGTTCACCTTCAAGTTCGTCAACACGACGACGGGCCTCGATCCGAATCCCGACTACATCAGCCAGCTGCTGATCAGCGTGCCCTCCGCCGGCGGCGTCTATCCCAGCTCGGTGTCGGTGACGTCGCCGGATCAGGGCGGCGTGACGTGGCACGCGAACGCGACCGGAACCGCCGGCCAGTACCTGATCGATCTGTGCGCGGTCTCGACCGCGCCGAACGCCGCGACGCAAGCGTCGACCCCGTGTGCGGGCACGACCGACACGAACGCATTGCCGCCGGGCGACGAGCTGGACGTCACGTTCAACTACACCACCGCGCCGGGCGTCTCGTCGAACAACATCGATTGGACGGTCGTCGGAGCGAACGGCGGCGGCGTCGTGAACGCGTCGTCGATCTCCAATGCGCCGATCCCCGTGCTCGACGTCGCGAACACGACCGCCGAGACGAGCTTCACCTACGCGGGCGGCTACACGGCGACGCCGGTCTATCCGCCGGTCGCGCCGATCCAGGCCGTGCCGTCCAACAGCCAGCCGGTCATCGGCGCGTGGTCGAACTACACCAACGGCAACGGCTACGTCTACGAGCTGTACAACAACGGCTCGACGCCGATCACCGACGTCAGCATCTCGCTGCCGTCCTCGAACACGTCGGGGCAGATCTTCGACACTCAGGACTGGTCGCTGATCGCGTCGTCGATCTACACCTACGGCGCGGGGGCCAACGGCGCGCAGTGCTCGGGGAACGGCTACAAGACGCTCACCGAGCCGGTGCGCGGGTCGCCGGGCACGCCGGGCATCCTCACGCTGAGCGGCTGCAACATCGCGGTCGGCCAGAAGCTCGACGTGTTCTTCTACGCGCTCTCGCCGTACGACATCAACTCGACGTTCTCATGGCCGGCCTCGGTCGCCGACAACGGCACGCCGGCGAACCCGGCGACGAACGCCAACACGCTGCCGATCTACTCGCTCTCGAACACGATCCGCGTCATCGACGAGGCGGCGCTCTCGATCGAGCTGCCGAGCGGCGGACCGACGACGTTCACGTACTCGCCGGCCCTCTACGGAAACGCGACCGCACCGTCGGTGAGCTGCGGAAACTGCACGTTCACGAGCGCGGGCACGTACCCGATGATCAACCTCAACACGATCATGGGGACGTTCGCGGCGCAGGACGCGCTCGCCGCGTCGGTCTACAGCGACTCGAGCAACGGTTGGAGTCTGTCCGTCTCGGCCGACGTCAATCCGACGGTCTCGGCGGCCGGCGGGCCGGCGCTGTCGACGTGGGTCTCCGCCGACTCCTCCAAGCCCGCCAGCGGCACGTACACGCGAAGCGTGACCGCATCGCCGGGCACGACGGTCCCGACGAGCGGGACGCTCTCGCTCTCGAGCTACAGCGGCGCGGTGAGCCATCAGCCCGTCGACAACCTGATGAGCTATCAGGTCAATGTGGGCGCGACGGTGCTCAGCGCCACGCAGACCGATACGATCACGCTCACCTACACGCTGGTCGCCAACTGATGCGACGGATGCGCGCGCTCGCGGCTCTCGCCGTCCTCGCTCTGCTGCCGCTCCCCGCGCTCGCGCAGCAGGCGCCCGCGACCGGCTCGGCGCGCGTGAGCTACAAGGTCCTGCCGTACGTGAAGGCGTCGGTGACGCCGAACTACCAGAGCGGATTCGGCCCGATCGGCGGCCTCGGGAGCGGCTCGACGCCCGCGGTCGGCAGCGGCGCCGTGCTCGACGGCGGCACCGTCGACTTCGGCAACGTCGTCGTCGGCTATCAGTATCTGTACAAGTACGCTGCGCAGGTCAACGTGCAGACGAACGACACGTCCGGGTTCATCGTGTACGCCGAAGGCGCGACGGACTTGAACGGCTCCAACCCCACGCCGAGCCCCGCGACGTACCCGCTGTTCCAGACGCTGTACTGGCTGGTGAGCAACGCCGCGAACACGGCGTTCTCGCCCGCGACGTCGTTCAACTCGACGACGAGCGGGACGCCGCTCGGGGTCAACGGCGCGAACGGGATCAGCTATCCCGGTTCGCCGCCCGGCTCGGCGTCCGTGTGGAGCACCACGACCGCCGGCACGCTCGCGGAAGGCTACGACTACCAGCTGCGGCTGTCCAGCGCGATGCCGACCAGCCAGTTCAACGTGTACATCGTCTATACGGTGGTGGGAAATTGAGAGGCCGTCATCTCGTCGCGCTGCTCGGCCTCGCCGCGGTCGCCGCGCTCGCGATGTTCTCGCAGGCCGACGCGCTGCAGAGCAATCGCGCCTACAAGTACGTGGTGCTGACGGTCGTCATCACGCCGAGCCCCGCGCCGGTCGGATTCCTGAAGCCGGCGACGCACGGCGCCGCGATCGCCGATGCCGGCGGCGGCGTGCGACCCCCTGCGACCGGCGCGCTCGCGTTCGTCGCGACCGCGCCGTCGGCGAGCGTCGCGCAGCTCGCCGCGGACCCGTTCGCGACGCCGGTGCAGCTCGCGTCGGCCGGCACGGCGTGGGACGTCGCGCCGGGCCTCGCACCGTTCGAGCTCGCGCAGGCGCAGGCGCAGCCGACGCCCGTCCCCGTGCAGTTCGTCGCCAAGGCGGACCCGAACGCACAGTACATCCACACGATCCCGCACACCGGCGAGCTCGACGCCGGCTACGGATCCAACACGTACACGTGCGCGTTCGAGATCTACACGTACTACACGACGGCGTACACGCTGACGGACTGGGGGTACGGCACGACGAAATCCGGATCCGGCACGTATCCCGTCCTCAACTACCCGTCGACGAGCGACCTGGCGTGGCAGGTGCCCGATCTCTCCTCCACGGTGCACGCGTATTCGAACTCGGGCTCCCCGGGCGAGACCACGTGGACGGGAACCGCGGGCGAGAAGCAGCAGCACTGCTTCAACCTGACCCTCACCGTCCCGGCGACCGAGCCCGCCGGCACCTACACCGCGACGATCCAGTACAACTTGATGACGAACTGACCGCCCGTCATCGAAGTCTTCGACGGCGCAACGCATGGCTGGCGGATGGCCGACGCTGAGCGGTATGCGCAGCATACGCGTGATGCACCGATCGGATGGGCGGAACTCGCTTCGTTTGCAGATCGGTTCTTTCAGCTTTACGACTGCATGTTCGTCGGAAGCGCTCCAGCCGATTCAAATCCGCAACGCCTTACGGTCGAATGCTTCCATGCGACCCTGTGGTGCGTCGTATGTGTCCGCGTGTGATCCGGATCCATGTGGTCCGTTCGTGGACGGGAACGTGATCTCGCCGAAAAGGCGCACGCCGGCAATGCGCGAGAACTGCAGCTACCCGACGAGAGCTCGTTGCCGCGAGAACTGACTGCGATTCAGACCAGCGCTCTGAGGGATGCTGCGAAGCTCTATGGCTTTCCGCCGACTCTCGTCGGACTGCGGAGCCTTAGCGCGGACCAGAAGCGCGAAGTGAAACGATTCTTCACGCTGCTCTTGCAGCAACGCGGCCTTTCCGACGACGGCGTCAACGAACTTGGGCGCGACGTTGACGACTTGATCGACATGGTCGGCTGTTGAACGCCGTACGCGACGTCCGAACGTCACGGCGCGCGGGCGTTCGGCTTTCGCGGCGGCAGAACGTGAGCCGCCATGGCGATCGCCCGCGAAGCTTCACGGCTCCGGGGCGCGGGAGGCGGCGAGGATCAATGCGATCAGCGCCAGCAGCGCCGCGCCGCCGTAGATCTCGGTCGAGCGGGCGTGCAGCGCGCGATACGCGGGCGACGTCACGTCGCGGCTCGTCTCCATCGCGGGGACGATGCCTTGCCGCTCCCACGTGATGAGCGCGAGCGCGCCCAGCATCAGCACGAGGCGCACGGCGTCCCAGGTCCGATCCGCGGCGCCGGCGGCGCGCAGCACCGCGACGACGATCGCGATCCCGACCAGCACGTAGCCCCACAGCGTCAGCGTCGCGATCGAGCCGGCGATCAGCGTCGCGAACCGTCCGAGATCGCCAGGTGCGACGATGCGGAACGCGAGCGGCGCGAAGACGAAGGCGAAGCCGAGGAGCGCGCCGAGCCAGATCCCGAGCGCGGGGATCTCGATCGCCGCGAGGATCCGCTCGCGCCGCTCGGGGCCGCGCGTCCTCATGCCGGCGGCTGATCGTCGAGCGACTGCGCGTAGTCGATCGAGCGCTCCGCGAGCACGAGATTTCCGGCGACCATGAAGCAGCGCGCCGCTTCCAGATAGCAGCGCCGCGAGACGCGCGCGTCGACGCCGCGCTCGGCGCAGCTCAAGTACGACTTTCCGGCGAGGCGCATCAGCTTGTTCGCGAGCTCGCTCTGCCCGAGCCGGTCGGCTTCGCGCGCTGCGGCGCGGTAGGCCACGCCGGCGCGCGCGTGCTCCCCGCGCGCGTCCCAGGTCTCGGCTTCCTGTACGTTGAGCGCGATCGCCTCGCGGTGCGCGCCCTGCGCGCGCGCCGCCTCTGCTTCGCCGGCCAGCATCGCCGTAGAGCGCGGCGGGGCGGGGACGTCGGCGAGCAGCTTGCGCCAGCGCAGCTGCTGCTCGAGCCGCGCCACGAGCTCGCGCCCGTCGAACGGTTTCGTCAGGAAGTCCTGCGCACCGGCTTCGAGCCCGGCGACCTTGTCGTCGATCGACGACTGCGCGGTCAGCATCACGACCGGGATGTCGCGCGTGACGGGATCGCGCTTGAGCTGGCGGACGGTCTCGTGTCCGTCCATGATCGGCATGACCCAGTCGAGCAGCACGAGGTCGGGCCGCTCGCGCCGCGCGGTCTCGAGCGCGATCAGCCCGTTCTCGGCGTCCAGCACCGTGAAGCCTTGGCGCGCGAGGAGCACGCGGAGCAGCATCCGCACGCCCTCGTCGTCGTCGGCGACGAGGACCGTGCCGCGGTTCGAGCTCTCCAGCGCTTCCAGCGTAGACGCGAGCGCGGGATCGCCGCCGTCGTCGCCGGCGCTCATCGCGGGACCAGCTCGTCCATCGCGGCGAGGAACACGTCGATCTCCTCGTCGGAGGTGTAGAAATGCGCGCTCACGCGCAACCCGCAGCCGGGGCGATGGTCGACGAAGACGCGTCGCGCGATCAGCTCCTCCAGGACGCGTTCCGCGTTCGGCACCTCGATCCCGACCCAGCCCGTGCGTTTCGCCGCCTCGTGCGGCGTGTTGACGCGCCATCCGCGCTCGAGCGCCGCCTCGGTGAGGCGCGTCGTGAGCCGTACGTTGTGCTCGCGGATCGCGGGCACGCCGATCTCACGGATCAGGTCGTGCCCGGCGCGCGCGACGAGGTAGCCCGGGATCGTCGGCGTCCCCGTCGCCCAGCGCAGCATGTCGTTCGCGTAGACGATCGGCGGCGGCTCGAACGCGAACGGCTCCCGGTGCGCGAACCAGCCCGTCACCATCGGGCGAAACCTCTCCGCGAGCGCCGGCTTCACGTAGATCCAGCCGCAGCCCGGCCCGCCGCACAGCCACTTGTGCGAGCCGCCGACGACGACGTCGAGGTCGAGCGCCGCGACGTCGTACGGATACGTCCCCGTCGTCTGATAGGCGTCGAGAACGACGAGCGCGCCGGCGGCGTGCGCGCGCGCGACGATCGGCGGAAGATCGATCACCACGCCGCTCTGATAGTACGCGTGCGAGAGCACGACGACGGCGGTGCGCTCGGTGATCGCTTCGCAGATCCGCTCCGTCGGAATCGTCCTCCCGTCGTCGGTGGGGACGCGCACGGTCTTCGCGCCGGCGCGCTCCCAGGCGGTCCACACGTACGCGAGCGACGGAAACTGCAGCGCTTCGTAGACGATCTCGTTGCGCGCGCGGTCGCGGAGGTCGAGCGACGACGCGAGCGCCGATTGCAGCAGGCTCACGTTCGGCGCGAGCGACACCGTGCCGGCCGGCGCGCCGACGATCGCGGCGATGCCGTCGGCGATCGTGCGCGCTTCGTCGAGCCATGCCGGCCAGGCGCCTTCGGGTCCGCCTTCGGCCCACTGTGCGTGATAGCGCAGCAGCGCATCGCGCGCGGCGAGCGGCGCGGCACCCATCGAGTGCGAGACGAGCCACGTGCACGCGTCGAGCCCGGCGAAGCGTTCGCGGGCGCGCGCCGACGTCGCGGCGATCACCAGCCCGAGGTTCCGCCGAGCACCGTGCGGACCTCCCACAGCTCCGGGAAGAAGCGCCGCTGGAGCGTCGTCTTGAGGTATGCCGCGCCGAGCGAGCCGCCCGTCCCCGACTTCATCCCGATCATGCGCTCCACCATCTGCACGTGCCGGCCGCGCCAGAGCGAGAACCGCTCGTCGAAATCGATCAGGTCTTCCAGCAGCAGGTAGAGCGCGTAGTGCTCCTCGTCGCGCTCGTAGATCGTGCGGAACGTCTCGAGCAGCGCGTCGTGCGAGGAGACGTCGAAGCCCTCGCGTGCGAGCAGCGCCTTCAGCGCGTCGTAGAGCGTCGGCTCGCCCATGCGCCGCTCCAGCCGCGCGCGCTCCTGCGGCGTCACGTCGAGATGGCGCACCGCCTCGGGCGACATGCGCACGCCGCAGCGGATCTCGATCTCGCGAAACTGCGCCGACTGGAAGCCGCTCGCCGGATTGAGCCGGTCGCGGAACCGGTTGAAGTCCTGCGGCGTCATCGTCTCGAGGATCTCGACTTGCTGCTCCAGGACGCGCTGGATCGCATGGATGCGCTTGAACGCCTTCGCGACCCGCAGCAGATCGCCGGCGTCGAGGTATCGCGCCGACGCGTCCAACTCGTGCAGCGTCTGCTTGAACCACAGCTCGTACACCTGATGGATCAGGATGAAGAGCGTCTCGTCGTGGTGCGGCGGATCGCTGAGCGGCTGCTGCAGCGAGAGCAGCTCGGGGACCCGCAGATACGAGCCGTAGGAGAGCGTCGCGGTGGTCACAGGGCCCCTTTCCGCGCGCCGCCGTGCCGCTACTTCGCGAGAACGGGCACCCCGCTGCCGGGATGCCCGTTCGTCGCCGCTTCCGAGAAGGAGCTCTCGTTAGTGGTGGTGGCTGCCGCCCCCGCCGTGCGAGGAGGAAGCGTGGGACGTCGTCCCGCGCGTCGCGCCGGAGCGAGCGGAGTAGGTGCCGCGCCCGGCGCCGTAGCTGCGCCCGGGTGCCGAGTACGTGCGCCCGCCGTAGCTGCGGCCGCCGTACGTCGGGGCGCGGTAGCCGTAGGCGCGCGTCGCCGGGGCGTACGGGTGGCCGTACGGGACGGCTCGGTAGCCGCCGTAGGGATGGGCGTAGTAGCCGCGGCCGTAGTAGCCGCCGCGCCACCAGCCGCCGCTGCCGAAGAAGAAGCCGAGCGAGATGCTCGGGCCCCAGTAGTACCACGGGTGGCCCGCATAGTACGGGACGGCGCCGTAGAGCTCGTAGGGCGTGTCGATCTCGTTCGCCGCGAAGTACGACCCGGCGTTGTAGCCGTGAACCGCCACGACCATGCCGGGCGCGAGGGTCAGACCGGTCGGGTTGATGATCGTGCCTTGGTGCAGCTGAACGTTGTCGACGAATCCGCGGTCGTCGCGAACCGACAGCGCGTACGCGCCGTCGAACGCGACGATGCGGCCGTGAATCTGTTCGTCCTGCGTCGCGTACGACGGCTGGCCCTCGTACGGGGGCGGCGGTTCGTCCTGCGCGAGCGCTGCAAGTGGGGCGGCGAGAATCATGAGACTTGCCGCGAGCCCCGCGGCGAGGAACCTGTTCGCCATGACCAGATCGTACCCCAAGAACCCCTCGCTCGCCAGGATTCCCAGCCCGTTGCGACCGTGATCTAAGCACGGCTTAACGGGCGAAGGTGCGGCGCCGCACCTTCGCCCCCAGCAGCCTCCCAGAAAGGAGGCGCCGCCACCGCATCGCCGACCGTTCGGGCAGGTTCGGATTAGCGCTTCGACCTGGAGGAGCCGTCACGCGCGGCCCTGCGGATGAGCGCGTAGACGAGCCAGACCGCCCCCGCGAGGATCGCCATCATCACCAGCCAGCCGAGCAGAATGATGACGATCTCGGCGCCTCCCAGCATCGCGAGCATCGGTTGCATGCGCATCGGTCACCCCGTTTCTTGCAGCGCGTCAGACCTGTTGCATCATCTTCCAGATCGCGTTGAGCTCGAGTCCCGGCTTCGAAGCGTAGTCGGAGCCGTCGAAGCCCCACCAGTCCCAGCAGCCCAGCGAGTTGCCCGCCGAAGGGACGGCCTGCGGGTAGAGCACGATGATCGAGTTCGTGTCGGCCCACTCGTTGAGGCCGGAATCCTTGACGAACGTCGTCCCGATCCAGTACTGGCCCTGCTCGCAGCCGTGCAGCGCGACGACCATCTTGCACTTCGACCCGCTCGCGCAGTTCGACGGAACGAAGATCCAGCCCGTGGAGTCGAGGCCGGCGACCGCGTACGGCGTCTGGCTGTACTGAATCAATTGGCCCTTCAGCGTTCCGCTGTTGCGCGCGCTCAGCGTTCCGAAGAACGTCGTCAGGAACTGCTGCTCGGCGTCGAACCCGCAGTTGATGAGGTAGTTCGAGTTCAGCGATCCGCACGCGGAGCTGACGTCCGGCGTGACCCAGCCGTGCTCGGCCGCCGTCGTGAAGTTCGTCGTCGTCGTGACACTGTAGTGCTGGAGCATCGTGTTGGCGTCTTTGACGACGCTCTGCGCGACGACGGTGTCGGCCGTCCCCGAGAAGATCCACGCCTTCTCGCCCTTCAAGTCGGCGACGGGGTCGAGATAGCCCTCCGCCGCCGCGTTGTTCGTGTCCGTCTCCAGCGTGGAGAGCGAGATCGGTCCGTACGTGTACTCGCAGTCGTCGATCGCGATCGTCGCATTGTCCTGCGCGCAGAAGAACGGCGCGCCGGCGAAGATCGCTTCGCCTTTGATCTGCGAGGAATGCGCGTAGTGCAGCTGCGAGGCCATGTCCGCGCCCGACGAGATGCCGGCGACCACGACGTTGGTCCAGTCGACGTTGTAGTGCCCCAGCGAGACGACGCTCTGCGCCGTACGCGTGGCATGAACGGCGCCCGGCCCGCGCGGTACCGAGGAGCCGCCTGCGCCATTTCCGCCGCCGGCGCAGGCGGCGAGAAGCACCAGCGTGGTGCACGAAGCGGCAGCCCGAAGCATGGGAAGCATGGGGCAAACGTCCTTTCCCGGCGAGGAAGTTTCTTCCGGAAGACCGGTTGTCGTTCGGCCGGAGGCTTCCTTTCCGGGCAACGCAAGAGCGCACACGGGTGCCGCACCATCCTCGACACGCCTGTCGCGGCCCGCAGTCCGGAGCCGTTCACGCTGAAGCGCGCCGGTCAATCCGATCCCATAGAGACTGGCGTGCCTGGTCCTGGCCCGGAGCCTCAGCGCAAGAAGGACCCTCGGGACCTTGGACGTCGGTTTCAACCGTGCGCTTTTCGAGGCCCGGATCGAGCTTATGTGGTTCCATCAGACTGCGAGAAGTCAGACTCTCGCTTGATGTGAGCCGCGTCTCGGAGATGCTTGGCCGTTCGCCGTCCTGCTACGCAGAAGCGTGCCGGAACGATCGAGCAGACATCAGATGCAGCCGTCACTGCGCTCAACGAAATGTCGGGCGCCTCAGAGCGAGCGCGTCCATCACAGATGACGGCATGCTGGACACCACTACGTCCGGGCCAGGTCGGCTCGCGTGATAGTCGCCTGGAGGTCGCCGATTCGAATTACGAGCGATATGACGCCGGGGTCCTCGAATGCTTCAACCGCGCGCCGCACCGCCTCCTGAAGCGACGGGTCTTCAGCGAGTGTCCGAGCGCGTCGAGGAAACTCTGTCGCGTTGCCTTCATTCTCGCCGCCGTGAGGAAATAAGTGCCGGAGGGCCTCGACGAGCAGCTTGGCGACGTTGAACGCACTGTTGAGCTCGTCGAGAAACTCCGCATGGTGGGCCCAGACGAATTCTGCAACCTTCACGACAAGGCGGCACACGATACCGAAGCACCCGGAGGTGGATGAGACATAGACGGTAATGGTCGTCTTCTGGCCGTTCGCGAGCGCGTTCGCGCGCTCGAACATTCCCCGGAAGCCGATGATCGCCGCAGCTACGGATCCGGCTTCGAGCAGACCGCCTTCGGTCGCCGGGCCGTCGTACGTGAACGTGACGGCGCATTCGCTGCGGCCATCGTCGTCCCATGAGAATCTCGTATCGCCGCGGTCGCGTACCATTTGCCCCCCCCACCGGACGTACGTCCAGTAGGTCGCCTTGGCTTTCTGGACGGGTCTACCTGCATTGCGAAGCAGTCGGCGCAATTCAGTCGTACGAACGTCTGGGGTGCTCGACAACCCGCTGACGACGGAGACCGACCAGCACGTCGTCGCGGGAGCGGGTGCACGAGCCGCTCGGAGCCCGGGATGCCCGCCATGCCGCGCGTACGCTGCTGACCGACCGGCCGGCATAAATGGTTCGAAGGCATGTGCCGAGGCACTTCCCCGTACAGCAAAGCAAGAGGACGAGCAGGCGTGGTACATAAGGCGCTTTCGACGGCGGAGAGATGGCGGAGCGGTTGAACGCGGCGGTCTTGAAAACCGCAAGCCCCTCGCGGGGCTCGTGGGTTCGAATCCCACTCTCTCCTGAGTCTGATTCGGATCGAGTCCAGGTCGGCGCGAGCAGCATAGCAGCTGCCGACGGCTCGCCGTCGTCCGTCGTTGACGCGAGCGTGCGCCGGCAGCCGGGCGGTTAAGACATCGCGAAGCGCAAGGACGGGGCCGCCGGCGTTCGTAAGCATGCAGGCTCAATGGCTGGTGCGCGGCGCTTTCTGGTGCCGGGTTCGATCGTTCTTGCCGCCGCGCTCGCCGTTCCCGGCGGAGCCGTCGGCGCAGGCACTCGTGCGCCGCGCTTCGACTTCACCGCGCAGAACGAGCCGGCGCAGCAGGCGTTCGTGCGGCTCGGGCGCGTCGCGCACCTGAACGTCACCGTCGGCCCCGACGTGCAGGGCAACGTGAACGTCGCGCTCACGCACGTCACCGCGGCGGAAGCCCTGCACGCGATGTGCGGGCAGCTGCGTCTGCGCTGCCGCAGCGACGGCCGCGTGGTGGCCGTCTCGATGCAGAGCTCGGCCGTCGTCACGACCCAGCTCGTTCCGGCGCAGCGGGTCGCCAACGTGGTGCAGCGGCTCTTCCCGCAGCTCTCCGTCGCGCAAGGCGGCGGGAACACGCTCGTCCTCGCCGGTTCGGACGCCGACATCGCGGCGGCGCGCACCGTGATCACGGGCCTCGACGTGCGCGATCCGCGGCGCCCGGGCACGGCGATTCTCAACGTGAAGTCGCAGCCGGCCGGCACCGTCGCCGAGCGTCTGCGGCCACTCTTTCCGTCGGCGCGCTTCGTCGTCGTGTCGAAGAACGCGATCCTCGCGAGCGCGGCGCCGAGCGATCTCCAGGAAATTCAGTCGGCGGTCTCCGGGCTCGAGGCCGCGTCGCCGCAGCCGTCGGCGATCCCGACCGCGAGCGAGGCGGTCCACGTGGTGCAGCGGCCGCCGAAGGACATCGCGCGCAGCGTCGCCCTGCAGATGCCGCACGTGCGCGTCGGCGTCTCCGGGTCGGATGTGACGGTCGCCGGCGCCGCCGACGACGTGCAGCGGGCGAAGCAGCTCATCGCGGAGCTCGATCAGCCGCCGCTCGGCGAGCGGTACACGCAGATCTACCATCTGCGCAACGTCGACGCCTCGTCGGTGAACGACCTCATCGTGCGGGCGTTTCCGCACGCGAGCACCTCGGTCGACGTCGCGCTGAACGCGATCTCGGTGACGGCGACCGCCGTGGAGCAGCAGCGCATCGCGGACGGCATCGCGCAGCTCGACGGCACGAGCCGCGGTCCCGGTCCCGGCGGGGTGCCGGGCGAAGAAGGCGGCGGGGCGCAGCCGAGCGATCACGCCGTCGTGCGCCTGCGTTCGATCGTTCCCGGCTTCCTCGGCGCCGCGGGGACGACGAGCGCGAGCGACATCGCGAGCGCCGTGCAGTCCGCGCTCGCGCCGGCGCACCCGGACCTGCGGATCACCGCGCCCAACGGGCTGCAGGAGCTGATCCTCACCGGCAGCGCGCCGGCGATCCGCGACGCGAAAGACCTCATCGCGCAGCTGGACGCGATCCCGCCTTCGATCGTGCTCGACACCGAGATCCTCGAGGTCGACGAGAGCAGCTCGCACGACGTCGGGCTCGAGCTGGGCTCGACGTCGATCGGCTCGACGTTCAGCGAGACGACGCCGCCGACGCAGGCCAACGGACAGCCGGGACGCCTCATCGGCTTCCAAGCGATCACGCGCACGCCGCTGACGCTGCAGGCGACGCTGAACCTGCTGATCCAGAACGGCCACGCGCGCGTGCTGGCGAACCCGCGCATCACGACGCTCTCGGGACGCACCGCCTCGATCCGCGCCGGCGACACGATCAGCATCCTCACGACGGTCGGCAGCGGGATCGGCACGGTCCCCAGCACGCAGCTGCAGAGCTTTCAAACCGGCGTCACGCTCGACATCACGCCGATCGTCACCGATCCGACCGACGTCAGCGTCGCGCTGCATCCGGTGGTGAACTCGCTCACCGGCTATCTCAACGGCGTCCCGCAGATCTCCACGCGCGACACGCAGACCACGGTGCAGCTGCGCGACAACGAGACGCTCGTGATCGGCGGTCTCATCGAAGAGAACGTCCAAGCCAACGAGAGCAAGATCCCGCTGCTCGGAAGCCTTCCGCTGGTCGGGCCGCTGTTCCGCGACAACAACAAGACGTACACGCGCAACGAGCTCGTCATGGTCGTCACGCCGCACTTGGTGCGCGAGGGCGAAGGCGTCAACACGCCGGCCCGTCCGCCGGGCGCCGAGATCCCGAGCCCCGTTCCGCTGCCCACCGTCGCCGCCGGCTACATCTTTCCGGCCGCGCGCGAGACGCCGCGCCCGGTGCCGCCGCAGCTCCGCGCGCGCACGACGCCGGCGCCGGGCCCGTCCGGGTCGCCCTCCGCGTCGGCCTCGCCGGCGGCGCTGCCGAGCGCGCTCGCCGCCGCGAACACCTACGTGTACGGAAGCATCCCGTCGAACACGTACGCGGGGCAGAGCGACGCGCCGCAGATCTTCTACGCGACCCTCTCGCCGACGGTCTTGAGCCCGACGTCGACGATCAAGATCAGCGCGATCACCACCACGAACGTTCAGAAGCTCACGCTCTCGACCGGGCTCGCGACGCTGCCGCTCACGCCGGTGGGGACGGGGACGTGGCAAGGCCAGTTCGGCGCGAACCTGCTCGGGCTGCCTTCGAGCGGAGCGATGATGCGCGTCTCGCTCGTCGCCGCGCGCAGCGACGGGCAGAGCGCGAGCATCCCGATCACGCTCTCCATCGTGCGCAGCAGCACGTCCAACGACGTGCAGCTCTGAGAGCGGCCGTCAGAACGCGTTCGCGAGCGGGAGCCGCGTGCCGACGGTGATCCCCGTCCGCCGCGCGCCTCCGGCCGCCAGCTCGATGACGTAGCGGCCGGTTCCCGCGCGGCGCGCGACGTTCGCGTCGCTCGTCCGCGGCTTCGGCGCGGGAACGTTCGCGAAGATCGACGACACCGTGCCGTCGTCTTCGACGAAGATCATGTCCAGCGGCACCAGCGTGTCCTTCATCCAGAACTCGTGGTGCGCGCCGGCGACGTCCGGAAAGACGAACAGCATCCCTTCGTTCGGCGGGATGCGGCGCACGCCCATCAACCCGCGTGCGCGGGACGCTTCGTCCGCCGCGACGGCGAGACGCAGCGTCGCGCGCGGCGCCTCGAGGGTGAACGCGGGACAGAACGCCTGCTCCAGCGGAACCTTCGTGCACCAACGCGCGGCGGCGTTCGCCGGCGAAATCGCGCCGGCCAGTGCGGCGGCGCCGGCGACGAACAGCGTCGCGGCGCGGAACACGACGGCACGAGAGAAAAGTCCAGCCTGCATCGCGGTCGAGCCGTTCGCCGCCAGCGTGGCGGACCCATGGAGCCCGTCGTCAGGGACGTTCGCCGGATACGCTCCGCCCGGTGAGCCGGCCGGCGACGACGGTGCGGTAGACCGCGAGCAGCACGAGCCCGACGATGGTGAAGGTCAATGCGGTCCGCAACGACGTCGGACTCGGCGCGTAGCGAAACACGTCCAATCCCGTGCGTGGGTCGGGGTAGCCCGGGAGCAGATACGGATACGTCGTCGCCGCCGCGGAGAGCAGGAGTCCGACGAGAAACGCCGCCGACGCGCGGAACGCGGTGTCGCCGGCGCGCCGCGCCGCGGCGAGGCGAAGCACGGCGAGGCTCACGAGGGCGACCGCCGCGCCGGCCGCGGCGAACGCCGGCAGCCCGACCGACGAGCCGCGCATGACGACCGTAGCCGCGCTCAGCAGCACCCAGCCCGCGCACACGAGCGGGAACAGCCGCGTGAGCGCGCGAGCGCTTCGCTCGACCACCGGGCCGCCGTCGACACGCGCCAGCAGGTACGCCGCGCCGTGCTGCGCGAGCGCGAGCAGCGCGAGGAGCGCGACGCCGAGCGCGTACGGGTTCAACAGCACCGTGAAGTACCCGAGGAAGTACAGCCCGCGGTCGATCGGGACGCCGCGCACGATGTTGCCGAGCGCGACGCCGAGCAACACGATCAGCAGCGCGCTGCACGCCGCGAACACGACGTCCCAGAACGCGTGCCACATCGGGTGGTCGATCATCTCACGGATCTCGAAGGCGATCCCGCGCCCCATCAGCAGCCAGAGCACCAGGATGAACGGCAGGTAGAAGCCGCTGAATGCCGACGCGTAGATCTGCGGGAACAGCGCGAACAGCGCCGCGCCCGCGGCGACGAGCCAGGTCTCGTTCCCGTTCCAGAAGGGCGCGATGCTGTGCAGCGTCGCGCGGCGCTCGTCCTCGTCGCGCGAGACGAACAGCAGCAGGGTGCCCATCCCCAGATCGTAGCCGTCGAGGATCACGTAGCCGGCGAGCAGCACGCCGAGCAGGCAGAACGCCGCGACGCTCACGCGCCCGCCTCGGCACCGCGCGTCGCCGACGGCGCGTCCGTCTCCGGCGCGGCGCCGGGGCCGTTGCCCACCTCGCGCAGCACGACCATCACGTACAGCAGGATCAGCAGCGCGTAGATGCCGGCGAAGCCGGCGACGGTGAAGATCGTCTCGCCCGAGACGACGTTCGTCGAGGCGCCGTCGGCGGTGCGCATGAGCCCGTAGACGATCCAGGGCTGCCGCCCGACCTCGGCCGAGACCCAGCCGGCTTCGTTCGCGATCGACGGAAACGGGATCGCGAGCATCAGGATCCACAGCAGCCACCGGGCCTGCTCGAGCCGCTTCAGCCAGAGAAGCAGCACGCCGAGCGCGGCGATGCCGACGAAGATCGTTCCGAGGCCGACCATGACGTGGTAGGCGTAGTACGTCAGCGCGACGGGCGGCGTATCGGCGCGCGCGTAGTCGTCCAGCCCGCGCACGCTCGCGTTGAAGTTTCCGTACGCCAGGAAGCTCAGCACGTCCGGAACTTCGATGGGATCGATCAGCCGGCGATGCTGCGTGTCGGGCATCCCGATGATCGCGAGCGGGGCGCCGTGCTCGCTGCGGAAGAGCCCTTCCATCGCCGCGAGCTTCACCGGCTGGTACGCCGTCACGTTCGCGCCGTTGCGGTCGCCGGTCGGGAAAACGACGAGCAGCGAGGCGACGAACGCGGTGACGACGCCGGTTCGCACGAACCGGCGCGCGACCGCGTGGTCGCGGTTCGCGAGCAGATAGAACGCGCCGACGCCCGCCACGATGAACCCGCCGGCGACGACCGCGCCGGTGATCGCGTGGAGAAACTGCCACCACGCGAACGGCGAGAGCAGCACCGCGCCGATGTCGGTGAGCACGATCGTGCCGCCGCCTGCGACCGCATAGCCGACGGGGTGCTGCATCCACGCGTCGCTCACGATGATGAAGAAGCCGGAGAGCCACGCGCCGAGCCACACCATGACGGCGGCGAACGCGTGCATGCGCGGCGAGAGCCGTCCGCGCCCGTACAGCATCGCGCCGAGGAACACCGACTCGCCGAAGAACGCGAACATCGCTTCCATCGCGAGCGGCTGGCCGACGATCGATCCGGCGCGGGCAGCGAACGGCGCCCAGTTCGTCCCGAACTGAAACTCCATCGGGATCCCGGTCACGACGCCGGCGGCGAAGTTCAGCGCGAAGATGCGCGTCCAAAAGCGCGCCGCGGCGTCGGCGACGCCGTCGCCTGCGCGAGCCGCGCGCAGCTGAAAGCCGGCGATCATCGGCGCCAGCCCCATCGTCACGATGGGAAACAGATAGTGGAACATGATCGTGAACGAGAACTGGACGCGATCCGCGATCACGTTCTCCACGGCAGGCTCCTCGCGGGCGCACCGCACGCCGGCGTCATGACCGGCGGCGTTCGGCGGGCTTCCCGATGACCCTACCCCGGAGGGGTCGCGGTCTCGCCGGGCGCGGGCGCCGTTCGATTCTCCGAGGGGGACGCTTCGGGACGAGCATCGGGGCGTGCACGCGGCGGCTCGGACGCCGCAGCGGTATCGCCCGCCCGGGCGGAGCGTTCGTTCCGTCCGCATAAACGCGAGCGGTCGTGATCGATCTCGTGCACCGCATCGGAGAAGCGCTGCTGCTCGCCGCCGGCATGGCGTGGCAGGTCGCATGGAGCCTCGTGCTCGGATTCGGGCTCTCCGCGGCGGTCCAGGCGCTCGTCTCGAAGCGCCGCATGCGTGCGCTTCTCGGTCGCGACGGCGTGCGCGAGATCGCGCTCGCGACGGCGTTCGGAGCCGCCAGCTCGTCGTGCTCGTACGCCGCGGCGGCGATGAGCAAGACGCTGTTCAAGCAGGGCGCGGCGCTGGTGCCGAGTCTCGCCTTCTTGTTCGCCTCGACGAATCTGGTCGTCGAGCTGGGCATCGTGCTGTGGCTCCTGATGGGCTGGCAGTTCACCGCCGCCGAGTGGATCGGCGGGCTCGTGCTGATCGCGGTCATGACCGCGCTCGTGAAGCTGACGTATCCGAAGGCGCTGGTCGAGGCGGCACGGCGGCACGTCGACGAGGCGACGGGACACGAGCACGGCTCGATGGAGGGCGAAGGACGCACGCTGCGCGAGCGGCTCCGCGATCCGGCGACGCGCGTGGCGATCGCCCAGAACTTCACGATGGACGTCGAGATGTTGTGGAAGGACCTCGCCGGCGGGTTCGTGATCGCCGGATTTCTCGCGGCGTTCGTTCCGGCCCGCGGCTGGAGCGCCGTCTTCTTGCAGGGAGCCTCGCCGGCGGCGCGGCTCGTGGAGAATGCGCTCGCGGGGCCGCTCGTCGCGATCCTCTCGTTCGTGTGCTCGATCGGCAACGTGCCGCTCGCGGCGGTGCTCTGGAGCGGCGGGATCTCGTTCGGCGGCGTCCTGGCGTTCCTGTACGCCGACCTGATCGTGCTGCCGCTCCTCGACGTGTACCGGCGGTACTACGGCGTGCGCATGACGCTCTACATCGCCGCCGTGTTCTTTGCGACGATGGTGATCGCCGCGCTCGTCATGGACGGCGCGTTCACGGCGCTCCATCTCGTGCCGCATCCGAACCCGAACGCCCGCACGCGGATGACGACGTTCTCGCTCGACGCGACGTTCTGGCTCAACGTCGCCTTCGGCGCCGTGGCCGTCTGGCTGTGGCGCGTCAGCGCCGCGCACCCGATGCACCACGGCGATCACGGCGCCGGCTGAGCTGCAATCCGGGGCCGCTTAGTCGAGATTTTACAAATATCGCGTGGCCGCGCCGGTGGGCGTGGAATGCTGGTGGTGTCGCCCGCATGACGTCCGTCGGGCGCGCGCAGCGGGAGGGCGTCACTCTACGGTACGTTCGCGTTTTCCGGGGGAAAGCGCGGCGGGCTCGAGGATCGAGCTCTCGGGGGCGTTCGACAGGCGAACGCGCTCCGCCGTCTCCGCAGATAGGATCGTTCACGGATGAAGTCATCGATCGCCGCCGCGGCCCTCGCCGCGCTCGTTTCACTGAGCGCCTGCAGCGGCGTGCCCTCCGCCTCGCCGGCGCCGCGCACGGGCGACGAGGCGGCGGTGCGCCACGGTCAGGACGTCCTCGGCGGCATCCCGCTCGTTCACGTCGTCCTCTCGCTCTTCGACGCGCCGTTGCCGGGCGCCGGGCTCCAGATCAACGTCGGCTTCACCGAAGTCGCGCTGGTGGGCAGCGGCGGAACGGTGGTGCCGCTCACGACCTTCGCCGCGCCGGACGTGGTGAATCTGCTGAACCTGCAGAACGCGGCGCTTCCGCTCGCCGGAAACGTCCCGCCCGGCTCGTACACGGCGATCCGATTCTTCATCAGCCCCGCGGCGTCGGATATCGTGCTCGGCCCGATCAAGATCCCGCTCGGGACGAAGACGTCGCCGATCGTCACGGCCGACGCGCCCGTCGCACTGACCGCGGTCGCCGGAGAGCCGCTCGACGTCGCGGCGGACTTCAACGCGCTCGAGTCGTTCTCGGTGACCGGCAATCACGCGAGCATGAGCCCGACGATCGTCGCCGCCGTCGACGCCGGTTCGCTCAAGGGCACGGTGGTGAACGCGAAGGGCGCGCCCGTCACCGAGGCGACCGTCGAAGCGCTCGACGCGAACGGCAACCTCGTGAACGTCACGGCGACGGGGGCGAACGGCGGCTTCGCGATGCACGCGCTGCCCGCCGGAACCTACACGCTGCAGATCGTGAACTCGTTCACGAGCAAGTTCGGCGACGTGGTGAAAGCGAACGGCAACGATCCCGGCGCCTCGCCGCAGCCGCTCGCGGTGACCGTGAACGCGAACGCGGTCACGCCCCTTCCCGCGATCGCGGACTGAGCACCCGTGCGGAACACGGAGCCGATCGCCGGCGAAGCGCTCCGTGACGCCCGCGTCGCACTGCGCGCCGCCTGGTACGACGCGGCGCTCGAGCTGCTCCAAGGGTGCGAGGACTGGCCTTCGGACGACGCCGAGGCGGCCGTCGTCCTGAAGGCCGAGACGATCCGCCGTCGCGATCCGGTCGGGGCGCTCGGCTACCTCGCGACCGTCGCCGACATCCCGGTCTCGGAGGCCGGACGCTTCCGCTACGCGATCCAGCTCGGGAAAGCGCATGCCGCGGTGCGCGACCTCTCGCGCGCGGAGTCCTGGTTCGAACAGGCGCGGGCGCTGTGCGGCGCGGTTCCGGACGGCGCGCAGACGCTGGCCTTCCACGACCTCCGCATGCGGTGGTTTCGGCGCGACTACGAGCCCGGCGCGCGCGAGTTCGAGCTCGCGGTCATGCATCCCGATCCGTCGGTGGTCTCCTCGGCGTACGCGATTCGCGGCTGGCTCCACGCCGGCCGCGGTGCGTACCGCGAACAAGCGGCGGATCTCATGCACGCCGTGCGGTACGCGACGATGCCGGGCGCCGAACGGCTCGACGTCGCCGCGCTCGCGGCTTCGACGCACGCGCTCGCGCAGCTCGGTTTCGAGACGGCGAACGACGACGGCGTGGCCCTCGCGCGCACGGCGCTCGAGACGATCGCCTGGACCTCCGACGTGCGCGCCGCGCACTACATGACGGTCCGCGCGCTCGGCTGGGACGCGTTCATGCGCGGCCGCGCGGCGCAGGCGCAGTGGATGTTCAAAGACGCGCGCGCCCTCGCGCCGACGCCGGCCTGGACGGTGATGTCCCACCTCGACCGCGCGTACGTCGCAAGGCTGTCGCGCAACGAAGGCTGGGCGATCGAGGAGCTGGCCGAGGCGAACCGCATCGCACGCCAGGTGCGCTGGGAATCGTGCTTCGACGAGCAGCGCCAAGTGCTGGTCGTCCTCGCGGTGTTGTACGCGCCGGTCGACGCGGCGCTCGCGCAGCGCTACGCCGCGACCTACGCGCGCCTCGGCACCGAGAACGTCGACCCGCAGCTCGCGCTCTCGACCGACCGCCGCGCGCGCGCCCACGCGCACTACGCGCAAGGCCGGGTCGATCAGACGCTCGGACGCCACGAGACGGCGACCGCGTCGCTGCAGGCGGCGTATGCGATCTTCGACGGCTCGGGCTTCCATTATCGCGCGGCGCTCGCGGCGACCGCGCTCGCGGAGATCGACGTCGAAGGCCCCTGGCGCGACCGTGCGCTCGCGCATGCCGGGGAGTATCCGGATTGCCCGCTCGCGGCGGCGGTCGACGACGCGGTCGCGCGCGAGAGCGCGATGCCGGCCGAGCTGACGCCGTTGCAGCGCCAGATCGCGCGCGCCCTCTTTACCGGAGCGGACGTCGCGGAGCTGTCGCAGCGCTTCAGCCGCAGCCGGCTCACGATCGAGCGCCACGTCGACGCGATCCTCGCCGCCTTCGGCGTCGCGACGCGCGGCGCGCTGCTGCGCGAGGCGCGCGCGCGGGGCCTCGCATGACCGAGCAGCAGTTCGTCGTCCCCGCCTGCGCCGCGCTCGCGATCGCGAGCGTTGCGATCGCGCGCACGTTCTCGCTGCGCGGCCGGCTGCTTCATGCGGAGCGCGTGGCGAGCCGTCACGTCGAGCAGCACTTCAACGTGCTCGAAGCCGTCGGCGAAGGTCTGTACATCGTCGACGAGGCGATGCGCGTCACGCACGTCAACGAAGAGGCGGAACGGCTCCTCGGCGCGACCGCCGACGCGATCGTCGGGCGCGAGCTGCAGCACGTCCTCGGGCCGTTCGCGTCCGATCTCGTCCCGGCGATCGCCGAGGCGCGCGCGAGCGGCGCGCGCGTCGACCGAACGCACGCCTCGCCCTCGCTCCGCACCTACGTCGAGATCCGCATCCATCCGGGCGAGCGTGAGACCGTGATCGCGCTGCGCGACGTGACCGAGCCGGCGCGCGCCGGCAAGCTGCTCGAAGAGCACGAGCAGCGCATGCAGCTCGTCGGCGACAACGTCGACGCGGTGCTGTGGACGACCGACCTGGACGCGCGCTTCACGTCGATCACCGGCGGTGCCCTCAGCGATCTCGACCTCTCCGACGTGCCGCTGCTCTCGGCGAGCAGCGAGCTGCTCGTGCCGAAGAACCTCGTCGCGGAAGCGCTCGCCGGCAACTCGGTGCGCACCGAGAGCGAGACGAACGGCCGCTGGCTGCGCCACCACATCGAGCCGCTGCGCGCGCTCGACGGGAGCGTGCAGGGCGTGGTCGGCGTTTCGCTCGACATCACCGAGCTGAAGCGCGCCGAGCAGGAGCTGTACGTCAGCGCGAACGTCGACCGCCTCACCGGTCTGCTGAACCGTCGCGGTCTCGAGGCGAAGCTGAGCGAGTGCCTCGCCGCCGCGAGCGAGCACGGCCGCCGGTTCGCGGTGCTCTACCTCGACCTCGACCGTTTCAAGGCCGTCAACGACTCGCTGGGACACGCGGTCGGCGACAACGTGCTGTGCGAGGTGGCGAACCGGCTGCGCGGCGTCATCCGCTCCGGCGACGTCGTCGCACGCCCCGGCGGCGACGAGTTCATCGTCGTGCTTTCGTCGGTCGACAGCGTCGCGAACGTGCAGGAGGTCGGCGAGCGAATCCTCCACGCGTTCTCGACGCCGGTCCGCGTGCCGGGCTACGACCTCTTCGTCGGCACCAGCCTCGGTTCGGCGATCTACCCCGACGACGGGCGCTCGATCGACGATCTCCTCACGCGCGCCGACGTGGCGATGTACCGCGCGAAGGCGGTCGGCGGCAGCCGGTACGCGCGCTTCGATGCGCCGATCGCCGCCGGTCTCGCCGACCGGCTGGCGCTCGAAGCGGATCTGTGGCACGCCGTCTCGCGCGACGAGATCGAAGTGCTGTACCAGCCGATCGTCGACATGGCGAGCCGCGCGATCGTGGGGTGTGAGGCGCTCGCGCGCTGGCACCACCCGCACCGCGGCCTCGTCCTGCCCGACGCGTTCGTGCCGATCGCCGAGGAGACCGGCGCGATCGTCCACCTCGACCGCGCCGTGCTCGACCGAGCGCTGCAGACGGCGGCGAAGATCCGCCGCTTCGCACCGGATTTCATGCTCGCGGTCAACGTCTCGCCGCGCGACCTCCGCGAGTCCGACGCGTTCGAGTCGATCGCCGCGCTGCTCGAGAAGCACGGGGTCCCGCCCCATGCGCTCACGATGGAGATCACCGAGCACGTCGCGCTCGACGACTACGCGCTCCCCATTCTGCGGCGCTGCGCCGCGGCGGGGATCCGCGTCGTGCTCGACGACTTCGGCAGCGGCTACAGCGCGCTCGGCTACCTGAAGCGGTTGCCGATCACCGGACTGAAGATCGACCGCTCGTTCATCGAGGACATCGCCGGAGACAACTACGATCGCGCGATCGTCGGTTCGATCGTCACGATCGCGAAGAGCGCATCGCTGCACGTGATCGCCGAAGGGATCGAGACGCCGGTGCAGCTCGAGCTGGTCGCCGCGCTCGGCTGCGAGGGCGCGCAGGGCTATCTCTTCAGCGGCCCGGTCGGCGCCGCCGAGATCGAGGCGCTCGTCCCGCGCCGCACGGTGCTGCGGCTCGTCAAGAACGCCGGCTGAGCGCGCGGCGGGGGGAATCGCAGCGGCGCGCGGCGAGGAACGTCGCGTGGCCTCCCGGGAAGCGCTCCTCGACGAGCTCCGCGCGTACGTCCCCGCCGACGTGCGAGAGCGTGCGATGCGCGACCGTCTCGTGGCGTTCGTCGAAGCGCACGACGACGCGTTCGACCGCGCGCTGCCGGTCGGTCACGTCACCGCATCGGCGTGGATCGTCGATCCGTCGCGGACGCGCGCCTTGCTGACGCATCATCGCAAGCTCGGAAAGTGGCTGCAGCTCGGCGGCCACGCCGACGGCGATCTCGACGTGCGCCGCGCGGCGCTGCGCGAAGCGCGCGAAGAGTCCGGGCTGGGCTCGCTGCGCTTCGCGAGCCCGGCGATCTACGACCTCGACGTCCATCCGATTCCGGCGCGTCCGGGCGAGCCCGCGCACGAGCATTTCGACGTGCGCTTCGCGCTCGAAGCCGACCCCGAGGAGCCGCTCGTCGTGAGCGCCGAGTCGCGCGAGCTGGCGTGGGTCCCGCTCGTGAAGCTGGCGGAGTACGGCGCCGACGAATCGGTGTTGCGGCTGGCGCGAAAGACCGAAGCGCTCGGCGGGTAGGAGCCGCCCATGCGCGGGCGGTTCGAATTCACGTTTCACACGCTCGCCCCCGAGCCGGCCAGGCTCGCCGAAGGCGATCCGACGCTCGAGCTCCTCGGCGCGCAGGGCTGGGAGATGCGCGGCCTCACCGCCATGCCCGACGGATCGGTGCTCGTCGCGCTCCAGCGGCCGCTGGACGAAGCGCCGCCCCTGCCCGGGGCGCCCGCGCTGAGCGCCGCGCTGGTGGAGCCGCTCAGCGCGCCGGCGCGGGAGTCGCTGAACCGCTGAGGAGCGCGAGAGCGCGGTCGAGCTGCGGGTCGTGGCCGGGCTCTCCGACGTGCGAGCCCGCCGGTTCGGCGACGGGGACGTCGGGCGAGATCCCGACGTGCTCGATGTCGCGCCCGGCGGGCGTCCGGTAGACCGCGGTCGTCAGCTTGATCGCGCCGCCGTCCGGCAGCGCGAACGTCTCCTGGACGAGTCCCTTGCCGAAGGTCCGCGCGCCGACGAGCGTTCCGGCGTGGTCGTCCTGGATCGCGCCGGCGAGGATCTCGGCCGCCGACGCGGTGTCGCCGTCGATGAGCACCGCGAGCGGCGCCGCGATCCGCGGCGTCGACGGATCGGCGGCGAACGCACGGGGCGGCGCGCCGCGCTCGCGGGTGGTCACCACGGTGCCGCGCACGAAGTGCGAGGCGACCGCCACCGCGGCGTCGCGGTATCCGCCGCCGTTCGCGCGCAGGTCGAGGACGTAGCCGCGCGGCGACGCCGCCGCGAGCTTCGCCAGCACTGCCGAGACCTGCGCGGCCGACTCGGCGCCGAACGAGCGCAGCCGCACGTAGCCGATGCCGTCCGGGAGCAGGCGGCCCGTGGCGTCGGCGGGGACGATCGCGCGGCGGACGAGCGCGAGCGGCGCCAGCGTCGCGCCGTCGCGCACGATCGTGAGGCGCACGGTCGTTCCCGGCCGTCCGCGCAGCGCCGCCTGAACGGCGCCCGGGACGCCGGTCGCCGGCGCGTTGCCGTCGATCGCCGCGATGCGGTCGCCGGGGAGGATCCCGGCCGCTTCGGCCGGGCTGCCGGGGAACACGTCGACGACGCGCACGTCGTGGCTCTGCGGGTCGACGTCCAGCTCCGCGCCGATCCCCCCCGTCGCCGTGCCGTCCAGGAACCCGACGAATCGTTTGTAGGCGCGCGGGCGGAACAGGACCGAGTACGGGTCGTGCAGGACCGCGAGCTCGCCCGCGATCGTGTCGGCGACGAGCTCGTCGGGGCGCACGCGCCGGCCGTAGCGCGCCACGGCGAGCGCGACGTCGCGATCGATCGCATTCTCCGCGCGCCAGCGATCGGCGTGCGCCGGCGCCAGCGGGATCGCCGGGTTCGGGATGCCGCGCCCGGCGAGATACGCGACGATCCCCGTCCGCGCCCCGCCGAGAAGCGCCGCGGGATCGACGGGCTCGTAGTATCGCGCGAGCACGGTCGTGTAGCAGATCTCGAGCGCGATCAGATCGAGCGCGGAAAGGGCCGCCGGCGGGGCCGCCCCGCGGTGCCGGGCGTTCGGCTCGCGACGTCCGTGGGCCGCGGCCGAGCGGTCGACGGCCGGCGAGCGCGCGGCCGCGCCGCCCGGCGCGGGCAGTGCGAGCGGCGCGAGGAACAGGGCGGCCAGAAGCGCGGCGAGCGGACGGGACACGTCGGCGTTCTTCCCGGCGGGTACGATGCCACCATGGCAGCGACGAAGCGGCGCTGGTCCCAGCACGTGACCGAAACGAGCGACGCGCTCGACATCGAGGGAGGAACGTTCGCGCAGCACGATCCGAAGAAGATCGCGCGCGACTTGAAGCACGACGCCGAAGCGTCGCACCGGCGCAAGTCGTCGCCGTATCGCTCGGCGATGTCGATGCTGACCTTCTTCATCAACCGCGCCGGGCGCAATCTCCCCGAGAAGCAGAAGAAGACGCTGGAGCAGGCGAAGGACGAGCTGCGCAAGCAGTTCGGCCGCGAGCCGAAGGACGGTTAGTCGCGCGGCGCGGCGGCGCGCGTGAGCCGGTCGCGCACCGCGGCGTTCTCCGGCGTGTCGGGCGGCAGGGCGGCGACGATCGTCGCGTAGCCTGCCGCGTCCAGCGCGCGCAGCGACGCGTAGAGTTCGCGTGCGGCGCGCGCCGGCTCGTCCGCGAGCGCCAGCACCGCGACCCGCTCGCCGCGCGCGGCGCGTCGCGCCGCTTCGGGCTCGCGCTCGTCCGGCGCGACGAGCACGACGCTCGCGCGCGGCGCATAGTGCGAGGGCAGCGTCCCCGGCGCGCGCACGTCGCCGCGTCCGTGCGGCGCGACCTCGCGTCCCAGCACGGCGGCGAGCTGCGCGGCGGTGATCGCGCCGGCGCGCAGCAGCGCCGGCTCGTCGCCGGACAGATCGACGATCGTCGACTCCACGCCGACCGTCGCCGGCCCGCCGTCGACGATCAGATCGACGTCGGCGCCGAGGTCCTCACGCACGTGCTCGGCCGTCGTCGGCGAGACACGGCCGAAGCGGTTCGCCGACGGCGCGACGAGCGCGCCGCCGAAGCGCGCGAGGATCGCGCGTGCGAGCGGATGCGCCGGCGCGCGCACGGCGACGGTTTCCTGGCCGCCGGTGACCGCGAGCGGCGTGCGCGGACCGCGCGCGACGACCACCGTCAGCGGTCCGGGCCAGAAGCGCGCGGCGAGCGCGCGCAGCGCAGGCGAGACGGTCGCGACGTACGCGTCGAGCGCTTCGACGCCGTGCACGTGCAGGATCAGCGGATGGTCCGCGGGTCGTCCCTTCACCGCGTAGAGACGGGCGACCGCGCTCGGATTCGCAGCGTCCGCCGCCAGACCGTAGACGGTCTCCGTCGGGATCGCGACGAGTCCGCCGTGCCGCAGCACCTCGACCGCGCGCGCGACGATCGCGTCGTCGTTCACGCCGTGCGGCGCGTCATCGCACGCTGCCGTCCGGCTCGATCGACGCGAAGCCCGCGAACGGCCGCAGCGCGTCCGGGACGGTCACGCCGCCGTCTTCGCGCTGAAAGTTCTCCAGCACCGCCGCGAACGTGCGCCCGAGCGGTAGCCCGGAGCCGTTGAGCGTGTGCACCAGCTCCGCACGCGCGCCGCTCTCGCGACGGAACCGAATCTGCGCGCGACGCGCCTGGAAGTCGGTGCAGTTCGAGCACGAGCTGATCTCGCGATAGGCGTCCGCGCCCGGCAGCCACACTTCGACGTCGTACGTCTTCGCCGAGTTGAATCCGGTGTCGCCCGCGCACAGCAGCATGACGCGGTACGGCAAACCCAGCTCGTCGAGCAGACCGGTCGCGTTGCGCGCGAGCGTCTCGAGATCGTCGAACGAGCGCTCGGGAAGCGTCACCCAGACCAGCTCGACCTTCTCGAACTGGTGCTGGCGGATCAGCCCGCGCGTGTCTCGTCCGGCGGCGCCCGCTTCCTTTCGAAAGCACGGCGTCTGCGCGCAGTACCGCAGCGGAAGCGTGTCGCCGGCGAGGATCTCGCCGCGGTGCATCGCCGTGAGCGGCACTTCGGCGGTCGGGATGAGGAACAGCGCCTCGCCCGCGCTTTCGCCGTCGACGACGTACATCTGATCCGCGAACTTCGTGAGCTGTCCCGTCGACCACATCGTGCCGCGGTTGACGAGCAGCGGCGGGGCGATCTCGACGTAGCCGTTGCGCGCCGCCCGGTCGAGGAAGAACGCGCCCAGCGCGCGCGACAGACGCGCGCCGGCCCCGCGCAAGATCGAGAAGCGCGCGCCGCTGAGCGCCGACGCGCGCTCGACGTCGAGGATCCCGAGGCGCTCGGCGATCTCCCAGTGCGGCTTCGGCGCGAACGTGGAGCGCGGCGGGTCGCCGCTCGCGCGGACGAGCCGATTCGCGTGCTCGTCGGAGCCGTCGGGGACCGAGCCGTCGAGCAGGTTCGGAACGTCTGCGAGCTCGGCGTCGATGCGCTGCTCGAACGTGGGAAGGTGCTCGCCGGCTTCGGCGATCCGCGCGTCGAGCGCGGCGATGCGCGGGCGCAGCTCGGCGGCGGCGGCCTTCTTGTCGGCGGCGCGGCCGATCTCGGCGGTGAGCCCGTTCTTTTCCGCCTTCAGCGCTTCGACGGCGGTGATCGTCGCACGCCGTTCCTGGTCGAGTGCGAGGATGCGGTCGACGAACTCGGTCCCCAAGCCGCGGCGCCGGGTGGCGACGCGGACGTGATCCGGCTCCCGGCGCAGCAGCTCGAGGTTCAGCACGACGGCGCGCCGTTACGCGCGTGCCGAACGGTGTCCTACCGCTCGCGTGTCGAAAGAGTGCGCGATGCGAGCGCTGCGCCCGGGAGCCACATTCGACGTCGAGCGTCTTCTCGCGCCGGCCGAGGGCGTCGCCACGTACCTCGAGGCCGTCGCGCCGCGGCCGCCCGGGACCGAGCGCGTGGCGCTCGAGCGCGCGGTGGGGCGGATCCTCGCTGCGGACGTCCGTGCCGACGCCTTCTATCCTGCCGACCGGCGCGCCACGATGGACGGGTTTGCCGTTCGCTCCGCCGACGGCCGCGCCGCGCGCCGCATCGTCGGAACGATTCGCATGGGGCACGCGCCGCCGGGGCCGCTGGGCGCCGGCGAAGCGATGCGGATCCCCACGGGCGGCGTGCTGCCCGCCGAGGCCGATGCCGTCGTTCCGGTCGAGGACGCCGCCGAAGCGGGCGAGGCCGTCTCCCCGGCCGCCTCACCGGTCCCGGGCGAGTACGTCACCCCGCGCGGCGACGACATGGCTCCGGGCGAGACGATCCTGCACGGCGGGACGCGGATCGGCGCGCCCGAGCTCTCGGTGCTCGCGACGCTCGGAATCGCCGCGCCGGAAGTGTTCCGGCGCCCGCGCGTCGCGGTCGTCTCGACCGGCGACGAGCTGGTCGACACCGGGGCGGCTCCCGGCCCCGGCCAAGTGCGCGACTCGAATCGCTGGGCGATCGCCGGATGCCTCGTCGCGCTCGGATGCGAGGTGACTCATCTGCCGCGCGTCGAGGACGAGGTGGAGGCGATCGGCGCACGCATCGCCGCCGGGCTCGCGCAATGCGACGCCGTCGTGCTCACGGGCGGCTCGTCGGTCGGAGCGCGCGACCACGTGCCCGTCGCGATCGACGCGTTCGGTCCGCCCGGCGTCGTCGTCCATGGGCTTCGCGTGAAGCCCGGGAAGCCCACCGTGCTGGGCGCGGCCGGCCCGAAGCCGCTGATCGGCCTTCCCGGGAACCCGACCAGCGCGCTCACGATCCTGGACGCGATCGCCTCGGACGTCGTGCGCGCGCTCACCGGCGAGCGTGCGGCCAGGCGCGCGACGATCGCCGCGCGCGCCGGGGCCAGGTTCGACGGACGGCCGGGCTGGACGTGGTACGTCCCGGCGGTCCTCGACGGCGGGGACGTGCGGCCGCTCGCGCTCCGATCGTCGCATACGAGCCTGCTCGCCCGGGCCGACGGCTACGTCGTCGTCGGCCCCGAACGCGTGCCGATCGAGCCGGGTGAGACGGTCGCGCTCGTTCGCTACGGGGTGGCGGGATGAGAGCCGTCGCGGTCGTCCTGTCGGCGCTGGTCGTCTTCGCCGGGTGCGGCTCGGGCAGCGGCGGCCAAGGAACCAATGCGCCGCAGCCGTTCGGCACCCGTCCGGCGACCGAGGTGCTCAAAGACGGCCTCATCCTCGCCGCCGTGAAAGCGGCGATCACGGCCGCCGACCCCGACTCCGCCACGACCGTCGGCGTCGCCGTCGGCGACGCGGCGGTCACGCTGCGCGGCTCGGTCCACACCGCGGCGGCGCGGGCGAAGGTAGTCGCTGCGGCGCGCGGCGTGAAGGGGGTGACGAGCGTCGCCGACGATCTGCGGATCAGCGCGGCCGGGCCGCATCCGAAGGAGCGCTTCGACGACGTGGCGCTCACGGCGCGGATCGAGACCGCGATCACCGCGCAAGTCGGGCTGCAGACGCACCTCGGCGTGCACGTCCGTAACGGCGTCGTGACGCTGGACGGCACCGTCGCGGACGCGAAGACGCACGACGCGGTCGTGGCGGCGGCGCGCGGGACGAGCGGTGTTCGCAACGTCGTCGACCGGGTGCGGGTCGAACGCACGTGAGCTCGAACCCGCCGCCGCTGCCGACGCCGCTGGTCGCCGCGGTCCCCGCCATGACGCCGTTCGTCGCGCCGGAGGAGCTCGCACGCCGCGTCGGCCGCGCGTCGCTGCTCCGGCTCGGCGCGAACGAGAGCGCGTTCGGCCCCTCGCCGCGCGCGATCGCCGCGATGCGCGAAGCGGTCCCGCTGACATCGTGGTACGGCGATCCGGAGTCGCTGCAGCTGCGCGCCGTTCTCGCCGAGCGCCATCGCTGCGGCGTCGAGGAGATCGTCGTCGCCAGCGGGATCGACGATCTGATGGGCCTCGTGGTGCGCGCGTACTGCGGCCCCGGCGATCCGTGCGTCGCGACGCGCGGGACCTATCCGACGCTGTTCTATCACCTGAACGCCTACGGCGCGCGCGCGGAGCTGGCCGAAGCGGACGAGACCGGCGGGATGGTTCCGGAGTACCTTGCGGACGTCGTGCGCCGAAGCGGTGCGAAGCTCGTCTACGTCGCGAATCCCGACAACCCGTCGGGCGGTTTCGTCGACCGCGGCACGCTCGCCGCGCTGCGCGAAGCGCTGCCCAGCGACGTGATGCTGTTCCTGGACGAAGCGTACGCGGACTTCGTTCCCGCGGCCGAGCTGCCGCCCGACGTCGTCCTGCCGAACGTCGTTCGCACGCGGACGTTCTCGAAAGCGTACGGGATGGCGGGCGCGCGGATCGGCTACGCGATCGCGCCGGCCGACACGATCGCGACGTTTCAGAAGCTGCGGCTGCACTTCGGCGTCAACCGCACCGCGCAGATCGGCGCGCTCGCCGCGCTCGACGACGCCGCCTTCCTGCGCGGCGTCATCGCCGAGGTCGAGCGCGGGCGCGAGGAGTACCACGCGCTCGCGGCGCGGCACGGTCTGCGCTCGCTCCCGTCGCGCACGAATTTCGTCTGCATCGAGATCGGCACGCGCGAGCAGGCCGAGGCCATGGTCGCGACGCTGCTCGAGCTGGGCGTCTTCGTGCGCAAGCCGTGGGCGCCGCCGATCGACGGCTTCATCCGCGTCACGGTCGGGACGGCGGGCGAGCGCGAGGCCTTCGCCGAGATCTTCGCCGAGGCGCTGGACCGGGTGCGGGAGAAGGCGCCGACGTGAGGTACGCCGTCGTCTCGGACGTCCACTCGAACATCGAGGCGCTCGAAGCGGTCCTCGGCGCGGTGCGCGACGACGACGCGGTGCTGTGCCTGGGCGACGTCGTCGGCTACGGGCCGAACCCGAACGAGTGCGTCGAGCGCATTCGCGCGCGCGCGACCGCGACGGTGCTCGGCAACCACGACGTCGCCGCGATCGACAACTTCGGGCTGGCGTACTTCAATCCGGCGGCGCGCGAAGCGATGAAGTGGACGCAGAGCGTGCTGAGCGCCGAGAACCTCCAGTGGCTGGACGGGCTCGGCTACGAGTTTCGCATGCCGGACTTCCTGCTCGTCCACGGCGCGCCGAAGAACTACTTCGAGTACATCCTCGACAAGGCCGCCGCGGCGCGCGCGTTCGCCGCGACCGACGCGCCGATCATCTTCGTGGGCCACACGCACATCGCCGAGGTGTACGCGCTCCAGCCGGACGGGACGATCGAGCACGCGCACCTGCAGAAGGGCGGCGAGGTGACGCTGCGCGAGGGCGTGCGCTACCTCGTCAACGTGGGGAGCGTCGGTCAGCCGCGCGACCTGAACCCGCGCGCGTCGTTCGGGCTCTACGACGCGGCGGAGCGGACGATCGTGGTGACGCGCGTCGAGTACCCGATCGCGCGCGTGCAGGAGAAGATCGCTTCGGCGCACCTGCCCGAAGCGCTCGCGCGCCGGCTCGTCGTCGGCCGGTAGGGCCGCGCCGGAATCGTGCCGATGCGGTCGCCGCACGCGCTCGTCGCTTCGCTCGCGCTTGCCGTCCTCTTGCCGAGCGTGTCCGCGCCGGCGCGTGCCGGCTCGGCGCCGCCGCGCGACGACTACGCGCGCGCGGATTTCGCCGCGCCGCTGGGCGGCGCGCTGCGCGCGTTCTACGCGCGCGACTTCGCGGACGCGCGCAAGGGCTTCGAAACGGCGCTTGCGGCGGTTCCCGACAACACGCTCGCGCTCTCGTTCCTGAACGCGACCGCCGCGCAGACGCCGGGCGATCTCGAAGCGCTCGTCGACGAAGAGGAAGACGCGCTCGGGAAGACGCCCAAGAGCGAGCTCGCGCACGTCCGGCTGGCGTTCTCGTATCTGTTCGTCTCGACGATCGGCCGCGACCGCACGCAGGATGCGCGTGAGGAGCTGAACGCCGCGCTGGCGCTCGATCCCGACTCGCAGGCCGCGCACACGGGATTGGGCATCATGCGCGAGAACGAGCGCAGCGCGAACCGCGCGAAGACCGAGTTCCTCGCCGCACTCGAGACCGATCCGAACAACGTGCTGGCGCGCGAGTACCTCGCGCAAATCTACCAAACCGACTTGAAAGATCCGCAGCGGGCGCTGGCGGAGATCGTCAACGTGCCGAACCTCGTCCCCGACTACGCCGACATCTACTTCCATCTCGCCTCCGTCATGCAGGATCTCGGGCAGAACGGCGCCGCGGTCGCCTACGCGACGCGCGGCTTGCAGACCGACGTCGGCCACGTCGGCGAGGCCGGGAAATACGGCTACACGCTGCTCGCGCGCATCTACATCGACGAACGGCGGCTCGACGACGCGCGCCGCGTGCTGAAGGCGGCGATCTCGGCGGGGACCGACAGCGAGTACGCCAGCACGCTCCTCGCGAAGCTCGACGCCGGCGCGTTCGGAAAGCCGGGCGCGTCGCCGCCGCCCGCGGCGCGGAAGAAGCCGTGAGCGAGGAGCTTCCGATCGACGACGGCCGCTGCTTCGCCTGCGGTCCGTACAGCTCCGAGGGTCTCCACCTGCGCTTCGCCTACGTCGAGGAAGGGACGGCGCGCGCGGAGATCACGCTTCCGCCGCGTTTCCAAGGCTGGCGCGGCGTCGCGCACGGCGGCGTCGTCATGATGCTGCTCGACGAGGGGATGGCGCACGCGTGCGGCTCGATCGGGCTCCGCGGCCTCACCGCCTCGATGAACCTGCGCTTTCGCGCGCCGACGCCGCTCGGCGTTCCGCTCGTCGTGACCGGGACGGTGAAATGGCGGCGGCGGAACGTCGTCGCCCTCGAGGCCAGCGTCGCGCTCGCGTCCGACGGGACGGTGCTCGCGACCGCCGAGGGTTCGTTCGTGAGCGCCGGGCCGGTCGGCGAACGGCCGCTGGGCGGCGCCGACGTGCGGTTCGCCTGATGCCGAAGATGAAGCAGGTGCGCGCCGCCGCCAAGGGCGAGCGCGAGCGGGAGAGGGCGCCGGAGCCGTCGCTCGACAACCGGCGTGCGCGCTACGAGTTCGAGAAGCTCGACTCCGTCGAGGCCGGCCTGGCGCTGACGGGGACCGAGATCAAGTCGATCCGGCGCGGCAACCTCTCCATCAACGAAGCCTTCGCGCGGCTGCGCGAGGGCGAGCTGTGGCTCGTGAACTTCACGATCCCGCCGTACAAGGAAGCCTCGTTCTTCAACCACGAGCCGAACCGGCCGCGCAAGCTGCTCCTCCACCGCGAGCAGATTCAGCGGTTCGCCGGGCGGGCCGCCGAGAAAGGGCTCACGCTCGTGCCGTGGCGGCTGTACTTCAAGAACGGGCGCGTCAAGATCGAGCTCGCGCTCGTGCGCGGCAAGAAGCTGTGGGACCGCCGCCGGACGGTGCAGGAGCGCGACGTCGCCCGGGAGATCGCCCGCGCGACCGGCTGAATCGGGGAGCGGACGGAAGGGGCTTCGCACCTCGGCGGTGTAGCGTGACGAGCGGGCCCGGATCGTCTCGCGCGAGGTGTTTTTTTCATGTTCGACAGGCTCTCGAGGGCGTCGGTGTTCGTCCTCGGCGCCTCGGTGTTTGCGGGGTGCAGCGCCGGGACGTATACCGCTCCGCCGCGAGTCGTCCCGGCAACGATCACGGTGAAGCCGACCACGCTCGACTTCGCCGGCGTCTCGACGGCGGCGAACGGCTATGCGTACGATCAGACCGTGACGGGTCAGCTCAGCGCGCAGGCGACCGTCAGCGTCGACGCGTCGAGCTGCGTGCAGAACGGCGCGGCGATCGCGACCGCGCTCGACCCGGTGCAGAGCGGGCTGAGCCTCACCGTGACGGTTCGTCCGCTCGCAGCGGGAAGCTGCACCGTGACGCTCACGACCCCGGGAGGCTCGAGCGCTTCCGTCTCCATCACCGTCAACGACGCGAGCGTCGGTCTGACCGGCGCGCGGCGGCGACCGTAACGCTCCCCTCTCACGGAAGGCCCGTAGTCTCATGAACAAGCGGTTCGCGACGTGCGCGGCGTTGCTGATGCTCACGAGCTGTGTCGGCGGCGGAAGCACGCTCTCGCCGATCCCCCCGACGGCGAGCATTCCGCCCGGCGTCCCGACCGCCAGCGTGACGTTCACGATCCCGCGCGACACGACGAAGGCCGACGCGCGCGCTCCGCGCTACGTCTCGCCGAACACGACGGAGCTGAAGGTCGACATCACGTCGGTGGACGGTAGCACGTCGCTTCCGCCCGCGATCGCGAAGATCAATCCCATGACGGTGACGCTGTCGACGGCGAGCGGCGGAAACTGCTCCCAGGGCGCGTCGGGCGAGACGTGCACCGTCGCGATCCCCGCCCCCACCGGCACGGTCGCGTACACGTTCTCGCTGCTCGACACGGCCGGCGACACGCTGGCGACCGCGAACGCGACGTTCACGATCGCCGCAGGCTCCTCGCCGCATTTCAGCGTCACGATGGAAGGCGTCGTCGCGACCGTTTCGATCACCGCGGCGCCCCTGACGCTGGGGCAGCCCTCGAAGAACGCGCTGACGATCGTCGAGTACGACAAGAGCGGCGCGGCGATCACCGGATCGGCCGCATTCGCCGACGCGTTCAGCGTGGTCGACGACGACCCGGCCGGCGGGACACAGCTCACCGAAACGACGACCCCGCAAGGCGGCGTCAGGACCGCCGGCTCGGGGACCACGTCACAGGCGCCCGTGAGCGGACCGGGCACGACCGTCTACCTGAACTACGACGGAAACCCGAACGAGAAGACCTTCAACTTGACCGTCTCGGGGAACGGCATGACGAACGTCACCGGCGGCGGGACCGTGCAGTGCGGACCCACGCCGACGCCGTCCGCTACCGCGACGCCGCGCCCCACCGCCTCGCCGACCGCGTCCGCCTCGCCGACGGCGACGCCGACCGCAAGCGCTTCGCCGAGCGCCACGCCGACCGGGCGTCCGACGGCGAGCCCGTCGCCGACGCCGCATCCCACGGCGACGCCGACCTCGCACCCGACGGCGACGCCGCATCCGACCGCGACGCCGACTTCGCATCCGACGGCGACGCCGCATCCGACCGCGACGCCGACTTCGCATCCGACGGCGACGCCGCATCCGACCGCGACGCCGACTTCGCATCCGACGGC